>Ga0307437_1001617_pt1 | contig 14877 bp, 10 predicted proteins | sample SalMarWE160390MG_FD_202146 | JGI IMG/M metagenome (GOLD analysis project Ga0307437, IMG submission 202146) | Salt marsh sediment microbial communities from the Plum Island Ecosystem LTER, Massachusetts, United States - WE1603-90 | ecosystem: Environmental > Aquatic > Marine > Intertidal zone >...
CAACAAGGAAAACCGCCGGCGGAAACCAATGAGGTGATACTCTACCTGCCAGTATTGTTGTTATAAACTCTCCGGTCTTCAAACTGTCACAGCAGCTCTTGAGCGACCAGGCGAGAATCAATATTACAAAGGGAATCATAGCCCGCCTGATGCCCCGCTTGAAACAATTGATTATGACGGGCATACGTAGTGCCCCGAAGAATTGCGAGAAGAGTAGAGCCAGTGCCAGGCCGAACAGTGCTGCATAGTCGAGAATCAGGTGGGTGTTCTCGGCGGCACTAATAACGTCGCGCCAGTAAAGCAAGCTAAAGAGTGAGCCACCTTCCCTGAGTCTGGCCGGTCCGCCGCCATCGAGCCAAAGCCCGGTGATATGAAACAATATAAGTCCACCCAGTGGTACAAGGGCATTGATTGCCCGGGAGGATTGCTGAGCGACGGCATGTGTACTCGAATCAGGAGTTTTTTGGGATGGGCCTGCTTGGTTGTTTTCTCCGGAACCTTTTGCCTTAGCCGAATCTTCCGCGGTTTTCATCGGGCCGAAGTCCCGGCCTATAATGATATGCAGAAAGACGAAAGCAATCATCAACAAACAGTAGAAGCGAAAAACCAGGGCATCAAAGAACAAAGAATATCCGCTCTTATCAATGCCGAGCCTGTCTGAGATTTGACCAAGAATGCCCACTTCATAGGCGATCCATGTGCTGATGACTGCAAGTCCTGCGACAGGTGCGCTCGTGGCATCCACAAGAAAGGCAAGTTTTTCCCGGCTGACGCGGAACCGGTCTGTGATTGGCTGCATCATCGAGCCTACAATTATAGCGTTGGTGTAGTCGTCGATGAAGCAGAGTATCCCCATAAGTGCGGTAGCGAGCTGAGCGGATTTTCTACCCTTTACCCACTTCAAGAGCCAGAGGATGATTCCCTTAAAACCTCCGGATGCGATGATGACCTCTATCATCACGAAGATGGGGGGGATAAATGCAAGTATCAGGAGGTTTGAGTTTATTTCGCCCTTTTCGGTGTATAGCCATACAGTTTTTACGACAAGACTGCCGGCCGTCTTGAGACCATCTAACCAGGCGACAGCGCTCAACGGGGTATGTGGAACCTGAGTGAGCAGACCGCCTGCAACAATAGCAATTCCCAAACTGAGCAGGACATGGCGTGTCAAAAAAGCCAGCGAAATCGCCAGTACGGGGGGAACGATGCTATACCACCGTATGCCTGTTTGTGAATCCTGGTCGCCAACCGGTGCAAAGTAAGCGGTCAAGGCACATATAGCCACGAAGATAATAACCGCCGTCATACTTCTTGTGAACGTTTTTGATTTCAATGGACTGCTATTCTTAGTACTGGCGTTGAGGATAATAAACCTGCTTTATTTCATACAAATATTGCCGATTATGAATCTCGAAGAATTTCGCGTTTAGAGACTATCCGAATAATCCTTCTTCCTTTGTCATTCTGAGGCGAAGCCGAAGAATCTGGCCAACGAAGAGGAGATTCTTCACTTCGCTACGCTCCGTTCAGAATGACAGGCGAGAGCAAATAGTTATTCAGATAGGCTATTACTATGTTTCTGAAATATCTATCCACTTGATTCCAATTTTTCGCGCTGCGTATCCTATCTCTTTGAGATAGCTGCCATAAGCCATCATCCAGTGAGAGTCACGGACTTCCCTGAGCAGTTTCTTCCAGTCTCCTTGGATTTCGACATCCTGCTGGGAACGGCATATTTCATAAAACGGGTTACTTTTAACAATCCCTTTAAATCCGACCCACCGGCCCGTACTGTATTCGGGGTCAATAAATGTCACCTCCTGTCCTTTGGGTATTTCCACCTTCGGTGCCGCACCATACTCGGATTCATAGTGTGTCATAATTTTTGCCGGTTCATAGTGCGTCCCGTCCATCCGGCGGGGAGCGGTGCAATGTGCACAGGTGGCTATTGCATTGTGTGGAAATGTTGAGTTATGCAGAAATACGGGTTTGCCTGAAATATAGTGCAATAAAATCCCCGAAGGTATCACAACAAAATCCGATTCGCAGAAGGCGAGCACTCCCTCATCATTGAGCAGGCTTAAGGTCAAACAGGCGGTCGTCTCGGCCATTGGCATGATAGTGGCCATGCAGGCCCTGATTGTGAATGCCGGTGCGTCATATTCTCGCATTAACTCTCTGAAGACACTATGTAGCAGAAAAGAGTTGACCACAAACTTCCTGTCGGTCATAAGAGCAGTGTTGGGCAGCGAAAGGTATTTTTCAGTCCATTGTTCTGCATTTGAAACCAGAGTGCTGTTTGCTTTGGCGCTTCTAAGGCGCGGGGCCAAATCTTCGTAACTGACTTCTATGATTTCGATTTTATATTTTTCACGGGCTACGTCGGGGGCCTCCGGGGAATATTTTCCCCATGGACCACCAAGTGCTACTATTCGCGTCCCTATAAAATTCTTTAGCCCATATAGTGCCCGCAACCTCCAGAGAAGCTCCTGGTAATCATCAACAACGACATCATAAATATATACACCACCGTGATTGAGTCGGCTGTTTTGCGATGCTTCGTTTTCATCGGTTTTTAGATATCTGACGCTGAGCGCTTCATACCAGTAATAGGTCGGACCGGAACTATGTCTGACAAATATGATGGTGTCTTTGTCTTTTTCTCTGGCAAAACATGCCCTGAGCATATCGCCCGAACCAGTGGCCGGATAGACAATGATTACATCATAATTATTTCTGTGGACCTGTAACGCCTCTTCAGTGGACTTAACTTTAACCACAGGTAGTATTTCGAGAGGGAAATCAGCTCCGGTGATTAAAGAGTTTAGCTCTTTTGATATTCTCTTTGCCTCCTCTGATGCAGCCTGCTCGGTTTGTACCCCTCCCCACGATTTCCAGGAGGTTTGTTCCCTTCGCACGGGCGTCCTATACATAAGAACCGGCTGGACCGTTAATTTTTTCCCCGTGACGAGAAATGCTTTATCCGGGTTCCACTCTTCTATTTTCCCGCCGGCAAGGGCCGAAGTGCCAAGACCGAGAATTCCACCGGCTATGCCTGCCGTTGTCAATCCTACAAACTCTCTCCTGTTCATACAACAATCACACATAATAACCTCCTGAGTTCAACTAATGAGAATTTCAATTCACTGATCTTAGTATTCTCCTAAATTTCACGTCCCTTTAGTACCAGATTTGCCCAATAAAAGCAACCGTGAAGTGATGTAAGTATTTCGGAGTGTATTTTTAAAAAATGTCAGATTGCACAGATGAAAAGCTGTTATAATAGTTATTAACAAGAAAAGTAAAGCAGATCAGGTTAAATAATTTCTAAGACATATATAAATCGGAAGGCGATAGTCCATATTTTTTGAGGTATATAATAAATGAAGGGAAATAAACAGATATTTTCTAAAAGAAATATTATCATTCTGTCTATTATTTTGTTTACTATTTTGACTGTTAAAATTTTGTGGGTTCTGCTTAAACCAATGATATTACCATTATATTTCTGCTTTTTCATGCTGTTTTTGGGGATTCAGGAAGGCCGAATGCAGGAGCAAGTATTGTGTAAAACGGACCATCAAGCCCTTTTGGAAGCATGCAGAACACTCTCTAAACAAGTTCTTGCTGAAAATCCTATAAGTGAGTGGGTGGCAGATTACATGATAGTGCCTGATTCTGAGTTATCAAAGTACACTGTGATTCGAGATATTGGAGCACATCAAGTCACTGTAAGCGATGTTGGGATAGTGACAATATCAGCTGGAGGAACTATGTGGCATTTTGGTGTAAGAGCATATCCTGAGTGTTTTAAGCCTAGTTATAATGATAAAGAGAAAGAACTTGTTCCTGGTTTGTGGTATTATGATGATAGATACAATAGATATAAAGATTACGACAAGGACATTGAAAGATTGTTGCAAAAAAGGAGAAAATAGGCACTATCACGAAAATGAAACGACGAGATAAGTGGATACTCATTGTTGCACTCATCGTATGCTTGGCTTGCGGGATCGCCGTGGTCACGTATTTGGGGTATTTCGCATTATGGGCCATGCGTGACCTGAACGGGATGGAGGCACGCAGGCCGATACTCTTGTATGAGACCGATCATCGAGCGCTCTTGGAAGCCTGCAGGAGAATTTCCAGGCAAGTAGCCACAGGGCGGCTTGAGCCCGGTGAGTACCGGATACATGGTGACCCCGACCCAGAGTCGAGGCAATTCGCTCAATTGATCCTGGATCTTGACCCACTACAGGTGAACGTAAAGAAGAACGGCGTAGTCAATCTAATAATGTCACCCGTAGTAATGTATGGGGTGCGCGCATCTCCTGAGGACTATGAAGGCTCACTCGCTGAATTATATACGGCCGATGACAAAGAATGGCGCATAGAGCTAATTGATGGGCTGTCGTATTATGACGAGGACTTTCTGAAACATCCAGAGCACAAGAAGGAGGTAGAGGAATTGCTAAAGAAAAGAAAGGCAGGAGACTCGTCCGGCGTGCCATAGGCGCGCACCGTTCCCAAAGAAGTGCCTGCCGGCTAGAATCAGCAAGGTGGGCTTGATGAAATATTGAAAAAGCGGAAAGAATTAAGAACAAAAACAGCTTTTGAAAGAAAACTATGTAATCGTAATACTATTGAAGCAGGAGCTGAAATTGTTTGCGAACAAGGGACAGATTAATCTCATTGTTGAGACGACATGCAGTATTTTGTATGATACGATTATCATCTTCTTTTTGTGGTGAATAGATATTATGTTAAGTAGTAGAGCTTCAACATTTATATTTGTACTTCCTATCTTTCTTGTGTCATTGACTATTCACGAATATGCCCATGCCTGGATGGCCTACAGATATGGCGATGACACAGCAAAAAGAATGGGACGGTTGACCCTGAATCCTTTTGCGCATATTAGTCTCTTTGGCACAATAATTCTACCGCTTCTGGTGCATTTCGGCTGGGCAAAACCCATACCCGTCAACTTTACAATCCTGACTAAAAAGCAAATCTTCATGGTTGCAGCCGCGGGCCCTCTTTCCAATATACTGCTGGCATTTATTTTGGCTGCGATTTTCCGAATGTTCAGCCTTGAAGCGGCACCGCTGCTTGGTAATTTTGTACTACTGGCTATATTGTTTAATATTATTTTGGCTGTGTTTAACCTCATCCCCATACCGCCCCTGGATGGCTCAAGGATGGTTTATGCCAGGCTTAAATCCCCGGAGGCTATTAACGCGTATAGTAACTTTGCCCGATTTGGAATGCTGATACTTATAGGATTTCTGCTGCTCGGAGGCTTTGAGATTATTATTTTGCCCGTGGTTGGACTATTTTATGCCTTGCTTGGACTGCCCCTGCCTGCGCTGACAATTGAGCAGACACCTGTACCCGCAACTACCTATGCGGGTACGCACAGGTGCGGGCAAAAACAAACAGTGAACATAAAAACAAGTACATAAAAAGCAAATAAACCACCTGTACCTGCGACTACCTGTGCAGGAAAGCACAGGTGCAGGCAGAGAACAATGGTAAAATCGAAACTGGTTCAGGTAATATGCTTGTGATGACTTAGAAAAAGACAGTATATCTGGAAAAAGTTGGTATGTGAAATCCTGAACAGGAGCACTTGCTTAGGAGGTTTTGTATGCGAAGACGTGACTTTCTAAAAGCTGCCGGAGCGGCCGGAGCGGCAATGACACTCTGCACAACAACGAAGACCAGGGGTCTCCATCGTGACATAGACACCACTCGTATCAGAGAATACCTGCGGTCTCTTATGCCCAGCCGCGAGCAGGTCCATAATTTTGTCCACGGTCGGCAGGGTTCGGAGAAGCTCAGTCGCAATCAAGGCTGGATATTCGATTCCGACCTTGGCTGGGTTCTCTGTGATTCCATCCGACCTCGCAGTGTCGATGGCTCTAAGGGTTTCTACAGCTACGAAACCGATGGAGCCCGCAAGGTCGTCAATCATCTCGATAAGCCCTGCCGTATTCATACTTATGGTAACAGTTTCACACACTGCGACCAGGTCAGCGACGGTGAGACCTGGCAGGAATACTTAGCGGCACACCTGCAAGAGCCAATCCGTAACTATGGTGTAGGCGGCTACAGCGTCTATCAAGCCTTTCGCCGTATGCTTAAGGTTGAAAAGGAAAACGGAGCTGAATATATCATCCTTAACATCTGGGACGATGACCACTTTCGCAACCTGGACTCATGGCGGTCCATTCGCTTCGGCCATCGCACACCATGCGGTTACACCTTGCCTCATTTGCAGGTGAATGTGCAGCAAAACCGGTGCAGGCAGATAGAGAATATGTGCCGAAAACCGGAAGATGTCTATAAACTTTGCGATGAAGATTATGTCTGGAAAATGTTCAAGGACGACCCGGTGCTGCAACTGGTGCTGGCTGCACGGTCCGATGAGAACCTCTCACAAAAGCTGGTAAAGCCTGTTGCAGATAGTTTTGGAGTAGCCGATAGAGAAGACACCGATACCAAGGCGGCTCAGAGGATTCGGAAAATACACACTGAAGCAGCGCTTTACGCCACGAAGAACATTGTTACCTGGACCGAACAGTTCGTTCAAAAAACAGGCAAAAAGCTAATGGTAATCCTTTCATTTGGCCAGGGCAATATTGCCGGAGAGTTGCGAGGCACGCCGCGATTTGACCAGAGTTTTGTCGATTGGCTCAAAGATAAGCCCTATCCCGTAATTGATATGCGTGATTTTTTCCGTGCCGATTACAAGCGATTCAAAGTAGATATCAACACCTACCTCAAGCGATACTACATCGGCCACCACAATCCGGCTGGTAACTTCTTTACAGCCTGGGCGCTCAAAAATCGGGTAGTTGATTGGCTCAACCCAACACCGGTACCGTATTTGTGAAGTGTTGTTTGCAGGCCATTCGACTACATTGTTATCTCATCTGCACGATGTAATTCATCTGCTTTATCTCCACGACTTGGGTGCGGAGATTGGCGGGGGGATTGACCCTGGTTATAAATGCCCAAGGAAACCGTTTTTTTTCTATTTGTATCGAGCTTCAAGATGGTATTATAATTTAAAAAAGAGGCTTAGTAGTGTTGTGAAGCGTTGTATTGGGAAATTTCGGATTAGCTGAAGAAAGCCTTTGGAGGGAGAATAAAGATGACGAAGTTATCCAAACAAAAAAAGTTGACACGTACAGATGTTCTAATTGTCGTGTTGGTGTGCGTGTTTGTGTGTCTGTTGTCTCTACCCATCTTATTGCCTGCGTACTACAATGCCCGAACAAAATCTATCCGTGTGAAATGTGCCAGGAACCTATTCGACATCGCTAAAGCGATACAGATATACACCGACGACTATGACGGTAAACTGCCTCGTGCAGGTGGTAGAAACAGTATATGGTACAACAGAATACCTTTCTGGATGGCCGACAACCAATTTGTTGCTTACGGCTTAAGTGCCGATGGCACCGGCGGCAAGGGAACTATTACGTCCTGCTTCTATCTTTTGGTCAAGCATTCGGGTGTAGCGCCGAAATCCTTTGTCTGCCCGGGCGATAAGGGAACGACCGAGTTTAAACCCGTCGATGATGGCGTACGCGACAGAGAATTTACCGACCTCTGGGACTTTGGTCTTGAACCAACCATTCGCTGCAGCTATTCCTACCATATGCCTTTTGGTCTGTACCATCTGACCACATCAAGCGAACCTGGTATGGCGGTGGCAGCCGACCGGAACCCGTGGATTGCCTCTCCCACTTCCGAAGGCAAGGATCCTGCCTTGATGTCTGTATTCAATCCTGATGGTGGTAAGAAAGCGGTCAATGTTGGAAATGCGATCGCACATCAGGAAGATGGACAAAACGTATTGTTTATGGACAACCACGTAGGCTTTGAAAAACGCCCATTCTGCGGCATTAACGATGATAACATTTATACCTACTGGGACGGTGGAGATATTCGACGAGGTGGCATACCTTGGCCTGTAAACAGCAAACCAGGCGATAGATTGGATTCATTCCTGGTAAACGATGGTGAAATCCCGGTATTACCTTTCTCACCTTTAATACGCTAAACCCAATTCTTGCAAGAAGAAGCAGCCAAGTGAATTTATAGTGGATATCTGGAAAGATGTCGTGCCTTGTTTTTTCTTTCCTCTCCCTTCTTTAAATGGAGGCCTTTTGGTAAACCGCTCTGCTTGTGTGTGGAGATGGTGCCGAGAGATTGCTGATTCATTATACAAAATATTGGAACGGCAGGCTTGAGACAAACCTGCCGTTCGGAGGAAAATTATGTGTAGAAAACTGCTCTTTTAAAACCTAAGCTACTCTTTGTTCTATCTTGTTGACCAATTTCACAGTTCCATTCTCTTTAAGCCTTAAATCTTTCTTCGTCAAAATTAGGTGTATCTCTTTAAATATTTTTGCTCTGCAATATTATTCTGTAACTTCTAATTTGATGGGCGGCATCCTCAAGCGCAGTCCCTAAGGGACACCTTACGGTGCTTTGGGATGGCTTAGAGCCGTGAATCTACGCAAGTTTCGGTGTCAGCATATCAATCAACGCATCGAATCCAAACCCGCCCCCTTGCTGGAATAGCTAAGTCCATCGCAGTATGCTGCCCGGACTTGGTATTACGGATAGGAATGGGCTTTCCGGTGAACGCCTCTATAAATCGATGGGGCTTGTCTTCTCGAATCCGAATGGTAACGGTAACATTCACCGCTTCATCATCGAAGTTTTGTATGACACAGCTCCCGGAGACCGAAGAGGCAAAAGGATGGAACGTAACGCAGCCTGGGCCATCAAAAGCCGGGAGCTGGAGTTTTGGCGGAATGAAAGCGTCATTATCTATTATCGAACGATTGGCAAATACATTGCGAAGAGCGGAAAGGGCTGACCCCTGCATATCGACCAGGCCCAATGGCCGAGGACAGAGCAAAACCTCACCTACTGCATCAAAGTCGACCTGGCTGTAGGTGTGCGTATTGAGCAGACTGATACTGCCGCTCGACGTTTCGTTTACAGTAAGAAGAGCGACCTGTTTATTGCCGAAAGTGCACAATATGTCTCCGGGGCCGGCTTCAATTTCTATTGGCGATTCCAAGTCGATAAGCACACTCGTTTTTTCGAGCTTTTGAGTTTTCGGTGAGAGGGACATCAGCGATGCGCGGATGGGCTTTGATTTTATATTTGTGCCGACCTTAACCATGCGCGCAAGCTCATCCCCGTCAGGTGACGCAACCAGCAGACTTGTCGTGACTATAAGGTGGGCGCCTCTGGCGCGGGCCTTGTTGATGTGCTCTAAAAGATTTGCATCTGCAGCCGCTTGGGCGGGCAGGAAGATGACCGGCGCACCTTCCGGAAATTCGTGCACAGGTATCAGCGGAATACCTAACATGCCTAAGAAATCCATTATATACATATCGCCGGCAGGGTCACTGTTGGGCGGCTTGTAGGCAGGAACGCCGACGACAGGATGTTCACGAACGAACGCCGCGAGCTCGGCAAGCTGGTCGAATTCGGCGATAATCTTTTCGTGGTCCGGGTGGCCTTCCATGAGGTTACCGAAGTTGAAGAAGATCAGCTCCTGCGCCCCGGCCAGGACGCTCGTATAGGCCTGGTCGAGGAAGTCATACTCCGCGCAGTCGCCGTGGTCGAACCATGCGCCGCCGATCTTATCACCCGCGATGCCCGCGAGCCAGCGGTAGTTGACAAATCCCTCGTAGGGTTGAACGAAACCGAATCGCTGTGTGTTGTGGCCGCGTGTCTCCGTGCCGACCCAAACCTGGTCGAATATCCGGGGTAATGTTTCCGTGTCGTAGCCGAACAAGTGGAAGCGGTCGTACCACTGGGGATATTTGACTATCATCGTGATGGCGGGATTGACCTCTTTCGCAGGCCCAACGAAGACCGATTGAGCTAATTCGCTGAGCAGAGCACGCCGATATTCACCCCAGGAACGCTCGCCCCTGGCGGTCTTCGATTCCTCGCTCAGGTCGCCTGTGCAAAGGAAGTCGTCAACGATAAAGGTGTCGAAGATGCCCGCCGCTATACGGATAACTTTTTCGAGGACGCGTTGTGTCTTTTCGTTTTGCCAGTTGAACCATCCAAGCGGTCCTTTTTGGCGGACGCCGAAATCCCCGCCGGGAACAGTTGCGATGCCGCCGACTACTTCGATGCCCTTCTTCTGAAGCCAGTCGCGCATAAAGGTAAGGTGTTCGCCTGAGACTATATGGCCGCCGCGATAAATCTCGATATAAAGCTTCGTGATGCCCATACGCTGTATGGTTTCCCATGCCCGCGTCCGCACCGCCTCATTGGTGGCAAGCTGCTCGACTTGGCGTGATGTGGCGTAGGACCCGAAACGCAGGTCGCTCATCCGTGCCCGGGCTTTCTCCTGTCCTGTCCGGGCGGTGCAATGCCCGGACAAGATAGTGGCTATGAGCACTATGACACCAATCAACACAATTCGCTTCACAAGCTCACCTCCTGTGTTTCAACCTGCATTCAACAACGGTCCCAAAGTCCTCGATCCAATTTCTTGCTTCGGTCCTTTGCCACTGAACTATTATTATATTACACTGCCGACCTCCAAAAGCCAAACAAAAGTGCTCGAAGCGATTGTCCTGACAGAAGTTGCAATAACTTTTGCACAAAAGACTAAACCCTGCCTGCTTCAAATATAACGAACTTGAGAGCAAGTTCAAAAATAACGAACTTAAATCTCCCTGCATAAACCGCAGGCGAGGGTTGCAAACGTCGTTCAATATGCTATAATACAAGCGTTTCTTGAATCACCATTTGTCTCTGTAGAAATGCCCACGGAAGATTTTGATGGCCGATATGACAACTGGAATACTGAAATGTGTCAGCAAACTTCAGTTTGCAATCAGAACCGCGGACCGGTCTTATCGGCGGGGGCGGGCCGAAGTGATGGTCCACCCGGATCTTACCGGCTGCTTTGACCTGGCCGAAGGAGCAGCAGTCACCGGTCAAATCGAGCGAAAGAAAGGCAAACGCAGGTTGGTGTCCATTGAGTCCCTGGGCGGTATGCAACCGGAGGCCTTCAGTAAACGCCCACGCTTTGCCGATCTGGTTGTCATCGATCCGCACGAACGATTTAACCTGGGCGGTAGCGGCCAGGAGAGCATGCGCATAGTTGACCTCATCGCACCGATAGGCAAGGGCACGCGTCAGCTTATTGTCTCGCCGCCCAAGGCGGGAAAAACCATTCTCCTGGAACAGACCGTCAAGGCGATTCGCCACTGTTCCCCTGAAAGCCGTATCATCGTGCTGTTAGTGGATGAGCGGCCGGAGGAAGTTACCCACTTTCGCAGGGCTGTGGAGGGCGCCGAGGTGGTGGCCAGCCCGAGCGACCACAGTGCCGACGAGCACGCCGAGCTCGCCGAGCTGATGCTTGCCCATGTACAAACAGAGCTGGAATGCGGGCGTGAGGTGGTCCTGCTGATCGACAGTCTCACGCGGCTGGGAAGGGCGTTCAATAACAGGACCCGGCGGCGAGGCGCATCGCGCCGCCACACTATGAGCGGTGGACTGGAAGCTGGCATAATGGAAGTACCGCGTCGTCTTTTCGGACTGGCACGTAACATTGAAAACGGAGGCTCGGTCACTATCGTCGCCACGTGTCTAATTAACACCGGCTCTCGAATGGACCAGTTGATATTCGAAGAGTTCAAAGGGACGGGCAACAGCGAGGTCGTCCTCGACCTGTCCTTGGCAGAGGCGAGAATCTTTCCGGCTATCAACATTCCGGCCAGCGGCACACGAAAGGAAGCCAAACTCTACAGCCAGGACCATAGTAGCGGTTTGGACACGCTCCGGCGTGTTTTGTCAAACTATGAGCCTCGAGTTGCCCTCGACTCTCTCTTCAAATTGCTCAAAAAGTACCCTACCAACGATGAGTTTCTGGAGAGTATGTGTAATGGAAGTTGACCGCCGGTGAACGTAGCCTAACCTACCCGTTGCGACTCGTTGCAACGGGTTGCAACGCGGCGAATAGGGTTGTCGCTGAATGGCAAACTAATTCAGGCGGTAAAAGCAGACCCAGTGAAAAGGAGAAACAATATATGAATAGGAAATGGCATAGTCTGACACCAGAAGTCAGAAATCAGAAGCCAGAAGTCAGAAATCAGAAGCCAGAAGTCAGAAGTCAGAGGTCAGAAGTCAGAAATCAGAGGTCAGATTCTGTCCTCTTTCCTCTGTCCTCTGTTCTCTGTCTTCTGTTCTCTGTTATGGTCCAAACCTGCCCTGCCCTGGCGGCATTCCGTGCTGCCATTGTCTTTCGTAACGTAACGCCTGCTCCTCTGCTGCCTGTCTCGGGTGGTGTTGGGCCGTCTGAGCCTGTCAACCGGAAGATTGGAGAATTAACGGTGCGTGCGCTCGTTCTTGAAAAGGACGACACTCGCATTGCAATTTGTAGCACCGATTTTCTCGCATTTCCCGGGGTGCTTTGCAGCAGGGTTCGCCAACAGGTTTCCGGCATTCCACTGGAAAACATCCTCATCGGCGCCACCCACAACCACAGCGGGCCGGACTGTTATGGCTTTCCGAACAAGAACGGCCAAACTGCTGCCGACATTGAATACCTCAATACTGTTTGCACGAAATTGGCTGACGCAATCAACCAGGCTGTCCGGCGGTTACAGCCTTCGCATATCAGAATCGCTACCGGCAGGGCACAAGGCAAAATAGCCTACAATTACTACGCAGAGAATTTGTATGACCCTCGATGCAATGTCATTCAGGTCCTTGACATTGAAGGCAGACCTTTGGCTACTCTCGTGAACTATGCCTGTCATCCCGAAGTAATCGGGCCGGACCAGGGAATCCTCTGCCCGGATTTTGTTGGGCCCCTTTATGACCGTATTCAGAAGAAGGGTGGAGGTATCGGTATCTTTATGAATAGTGCCTTGGGAGGAATGGTTACAGCCGACTGCCGAGGCCCCGATGGTAAAGATATTCAGACATGGGATGAATGTATCCGCATCGGCCATCTTCTCGCAGATGAGTCTCTCCGTATTGTTGCCGATGCCCCGGTCCTGAAAAATCCCAGCCTGTTTTGCGGCAGCACAACCGTTGAATTCCCGGTAGAAAATAAGCTTCTACTCTCCATTATAAAGCTGTCCCCTTTAGGTTTTGAGCTAAACGAAAGAGGCACCATAGCTACGCAGGTCAACGTCGTGAACCTCGCCGATGCTCAGATACTTACGATTCCCGGCGAAGCCCTGCCGAACATCGGCTATTACTTGAAGCGCAAGATGCACGGCAGGCATAACTTTCTCTTTGGTCTCACCAACGATGCCTTTGGTTATATTCTGACAAAGGTGGACTGGAGCAGCTTCGACCGTTATGACTACATTAGTAGAACGTGTTTGGGAGAAATGACCGGTGAGATTTTCATCGAAAAGGCAATTGGATTCGTGGATGCATGTCCTCGCCCGGAGGGTGCTGTCGATTATTAGCAATTTCTTGCTCCAGGTTCTTCTAAAAAAACTCAGAACGTCTAACATAAGAGTGTGGTCAGATTTTCGGATAAGCTTTAAGTTCATTTTGGCCTTTTGAAATTGGCTTTGTTTTGGGTTTGTTTTTTGGGCGGCTAAACAATCGTTTTTTCTGTAATCCTTTGTTAAAAGTGAGTTTACGTTCATTTTGGCCATTTCGGAAATTGGGTTTGTTTATTCGGACTGAAAAATCATCTTTTTTTCTGTAATCCTCTATAACATATAAGTTTACATTCATTTTGGCTTTTCGGAGATTGGGTTTGATTGGGTTTGAATTGGGTTTGTTTTTTCCACTTAGCCAAATGTCCAATTTTTCATATTTACTTTTCATATAAGAGTTTACGTTAATTTGAGCGTCCTTGACATTGGGTTTGTTTTGCATAAAAAGGGGTGATTTGTAGAGGATTCTCGACAGATGTAGTGCCTTATAGGCACGTAAATAACTCTCTGGCTTATAGGCACGAAGGCACAAAGACTCTAAGGAATTGGACAGGATAACAGGATTGGAACCACAGATTGCGCGGATTGAACGGATTAAAGAATTTAAAAATAGCCACAGAGGACACAGAGAAGTTTCAGTCAGCTTTGTGTTCTCGGCAAGTTTTGCTCCAAAAGCAAGCTTTTTCGCAAATTCTCGCCTTCGTCCACCAGGCCGATATGATTGGCCTGCTCTTTGAAGCTGACTGAAACGGGTCATAGGATTAACACTGTTTTTAGGTTTTTTATGTCAGAAATTGTGAGCAATAACCTTTTATTTCATAATTACTTATGTCAAAAATCACAAACAAACCGGCCAGTTTGAGTTATTGACTCCGTCCAAAGACGGCGGATATTAGATATTGGTTAATCTGGATCCCCGACTACGACATTCGGGGACAAGCTCAACTGGGCTTTTTGGCGTGTATCTGCTGATACGAGATCCCCGACTAAGACATTCGAGGACAAGCTTTGCGGTTCTCCGCTATATCTGCCGCTTAGGAGCGGTTTATGTTTGCCTGCTGGCAAACATACGGGTATTTTAACATAGTTTCAAACATAGTCAACAAAAAAACGGTCAAAAAGCAACTTTTTTTTGGTTGCCCTTTTTCTTAGTGAAATCCGAACTATATCCCCTATAATATCCCTCAAGTGTGTGGAATTTTTTTGATTGACCCCAGCTTGTGGGTGCGCAGGAGTTCACCCTGGGGGCAGGCCCCGGATTGTGGCTGCGCAGGAGCTCACACTGGGGGCAGGCGGGAATTGCGGTTTTGAGTAGTGTAAGGTCTGAAAATGAAATGCGGGTGTGGGATTTTTTTCTGGCGCTTTTTAAGTGCCTTTGTATACTGACCTTATGAGTCCCTATTTAGGGTGAACT
>Ga0307437_1001625_pt1 | contig 14822 bp, 10 predicted proteins | sample SalMarWE160390MG_FD_202146 | JGI IMG/M metagenome (GOLD analysis project Ga0307437, IMG submission 202146) | Salt marsh sediment microbial communities from the Plum Island Ecosystem LTER, Massachusetts, United States - WE1603-90 | ecosystem: Environmental > Aquatic > Marine > Intertidal zone >...
GGGATTGACGTCCTTATCGGGCAATATGCCGGCTTTTTTGCCGGCGATGTTCACCTTTCCGGCCACACCGTAGTATTCAAGCAGCGACTCCACCATTTTCTTGGTGTCCTTTATCTCAGCAACGATCTCCACGGCGTAGTTAAGCTCCTTTCCCGCGAGGGGGTGGTTGAAATCCACCCTCACCCTGCCTCCGGCAACAGACTGCACCCGTGCGTTCCTGCCGTCTATGTTCAGAACCATACCGGGAAACGGCGTGATCTTCTGGCGCATGAATTTCGCAATGGAAAAGATTTTAATCAGTTCAGGTCTTCTTTGTCCCAGTGCGTCGGCCGGGCTGACATCGAATTCCCGAGTCTCACCCGGCTTCATTTCCAGCAGTTCGCGCTCCACACCCTGGATTATCATGCCACCGCCAAGGATTGTCAGAACCGGGCCGTATTTTTTCTTCTGCTCATGCAAGCCGCATTTCTTGGCATCTTTCTCCTTTGTCAGGTCAAAGACCTCTCCCGTGGCCTTCACCTTGCCAACAAAATTTATCAAGATCCAGTCCCCGCTCTTCATTTTCTCACCTTGCGCTGTGCCCCGTCCACGAGGGGCAAATAGCTATAATAGGTCAGGGCTTTTTAAATTTATCATAAGCTTGCGAGAAAACCCACACCATTTATGGGTGGGGGTGTCACGGACGCTGAGCTCCACCCGAATCAAAATATCTCTTAAAAGTAGACTTTACCCCGTGGAACCACCCGATTCCCATACCCACCCCGGTAATCAGCCAGTAGCTCACGCCTCTCCACAGCATGATGGACGTCGCTGCCGTGGCAGGGGACACCCTCATCAACCCCAGAATGATCATGGTGCTTGATTCATATGCTACGAGCCCTCCTGGTAACAGGGGGATCAGCCCTGCAAGCATGCCTACCCCCAGCACCATGGCACAGGAGTACAGGCTCATCTCAACCCCCATTGACAAGAGAATCAGATAAAAGCATAAGACCTCCAGCATCCTTTCGGTCAGCCCCAACAACAGCGAGGCAGCCATCACGTCCTTTCTTTTCAGGGAATCCCTGATGTTCTCCCTGAAGTTCACCACACTCTCGGGTATCTCCCTCCCAAACTCCGGAGAGAATCTGGAGATCAACCCTGAAATTTTTCTGGCAGAGAGGGTCAGCAGCCTTTTGTTGAAAAATAATACATAAAAGACAAACATGGCGGGTAAGATGATGGCTGACAATAACGTAATCAGCGAGAGCCAATTCAGCATGCTGAAAATGAGCAGGCCCACGGCCCCGAAATAAATCAGCACAAGGAGGCTTGTTGCAGTTACGAAGGAATCCGTGGTCAGGCTGGCGAAGACATCCCCCTTTCTTGCAGGAATCTCCTTTGCGATCATGTATCCCTTTACTGGCTCGCCCCCGAACCTTACCATAGGGGTTATGTTGTTGAAAGCCGCTCCTATGAAAGCGTACTTGATGACGGTGCGCCAGCTCGTATCTATCCCGACGGAGTTGAGCAGCAGGTTCCACCGGACGCTGTAAACAAACATCATTGCAAATGGAAGGCCAACGATCAAGGGGAGATAGACCGGGTCAATGCTCAGAAGAGCTGCTGCCACGCCCTGAATCCCAACCCATTCGAACAGCAAGAAAAAGAGGACAGCGATGCCCGCCAAAGCCAGCAAAAAAACTTTCTTCATGTTTAATATAAAGGCGGGGTCCCTATAATATTTTTTATGCTTGGGTTGCTTTTGTCGGTTTTCGCTGCTGTATTATTCGGGTTTTCCACAGTCTTGCAGAAGCACTGCCTGCGTGGACTGCCAAGGGTTTCCTTCAAAAAAGTCATTAAAAACAAGTTATGGTTGTTGTCACTTTTGATTGGTCTGACTGGCATTTTTTTCTACCTGGCAGCCCTGAAATGCGCGGAAATTTCCATCGTCCAGCCCATGCTTTCCATATCAATAGCGATACCAGTGCTGGTCGGATGGTTTAGATTTGGCGAGAGAATCGGATTCAGATGGGTTCATATATTACTTATAATCGCGGGGGTATTCATGCTGTCGCTATGAAAAACAAAGAAGTCATACTGAGCGGAACATTGACCGGGATTTCAGGCCTTTTCGCAAGGATAGCGATGATCAACACAGGCCCGGGTTTCGCGTTTGTATACAGCTTCCTCTTTAACCCGTTTCTGTGGCTGTCCAGCGCTTTCGGCATGCTTGGTTTTGCCTATTTGCAGCTTGCGTTGCACAAGCAAGACATATCCTTTGTTGAGCCGGCGGTCTCTTCGATCGCCATCATAACCCCTGTCGTGCTCGCGGTTGTCATCCTCAACGAATACGTGCCGGTGCTCAGATGGATCGGGGTGGGACTGCTGCTTTTGGGCGTTATCGGGATTCACAGGGGAGAGAAGAAAAGTCTGCTCGCCATCTTGACCGAGAAATTCCATTAGGACGCCAAAATCAGGCACACCCTAGTTCACACCCTGGATAATTCTTATCAGGCAACCTCTATCCCAGGCTTTCCCGGAATCGCCTGCTTGGCTTTTTTGGATGCAGAATGCTCGGCCAATTGCACGACAACTTCACAACCGGATTCTTCTTCCAGCGCCCCGATCAACTCGTTCAAAATAGCGAACTCTTCCCTTCCGCTGAGAATCGTGGCCGGGATTTTATCAGGGCGTTTGACAAGGCCGGGAACCAGCCTGCTTACCTCTTTTCCAGCCTGCTTGAATTTTTTCCTGGCAAGCACAGCCTTCATTATTTTGCCCACATCCCTCGTCTTTTTCATCTCCCTTTTCACCATCCCGAACAGCTCGTATTTCCATGCCGGCGCTACGACCAATTCTATCCTGGACGGCTTCATTTTTGCCAGCAACAGAACCTGGGCTATGTCTGCATTGAGCTGAGCTATCAAGTTCTCGAATGCTACCGCCTTTTTGTCAGCTTTCCTGCCAGCAGGCCACCTTGAGACAGAAACAAAGCCGGGCATGCCGATTTTTTCCCACAACTCTTCCGCAAGATGGGGCGCAAATGGAGACGTGAGCTGTATCAGGATCTTTACGGAATTGCCAAAAAGGTTACGATTGACTTTGCCGCTTTTAGCATATCCGTACAAATAGCTTACGAACCCCATGATGCTGCTCACCGCAAGGTTGAACTGGAAGGCCCCGATATGCCCGCTGACTTTTTCGATTGCCAGGCTGAGATTTGTCTCGAGTATTTTGTCGTGGACGCTTTTAGCCTTGTAATTGCCAAAGGATATTTTCTCCAGATTATCAAGCACAAGCTTGTGGACCCTTTTGAGGAATCTGTAAGCTCCCTGAACGCCCTTCTCGCTCCACTCCAGCTGGCTTTCAGGGGCCGCGACGAACAACAGGAACACCCTCGCGGTGTCAATGCCGTATCGCTTTGACATCTCTTCCTGCGTCACGACATTTCCGAAGGACTTGCTCATCTTGTGGCCGTCCTTGTAGACGATCCCCTGATTGAACAGCGAGTGGAAGGGTTCATCAAAACCAACCAGACCCATATCATGCAAAACCATCGTGAAAAATCTCGCATACATCAAATGCATCACGGCATGCTCCACGCCCCCTATGTACTGGTCAACGGGCATCCAGTAACGTACCGCCTTTTCGCCGAATGCGAATTTCCTTTCCTTGGGAGAGCAGTACCTGAGGAAATACCAGCTTGAATCAACGAAGGTGTCCATGGTGTCCGTCTCCCTTTTAGCGGGCCCTTTGCATTTCGGGCATTTCGTTTTTATGAAGGAGTCCAGAGAAGCGAGGGGGTTGCCATGGCCTGTGAACTTGACACTGGTCGGCAATATTACAGGCAGGTCATGTTCAGGTACAGGAACGATGCCGCACTTGCCGCAATAGACTATGGGAATCGGGGTCCCCCAGTATCTCTGCCTGGATATCAGCCAGTCCCTGAGCTTGTACTCCACCGTGACCTTTCCTGAACCCAGCTTTTCGAGGTACTTGGTTATCTCTTCTATCGCTTCGATGTTATTCATGCCGTCAAACCGGCCTGAATTCACCATGTTGCCTTGCTCGCAGTAAGCCCTTGTCATCTCATCTGGCTTCAGCTCATGGTAGGGATTCTGTATCACGACCTTTATGGGTATGCCGTATTTCTTCGCGAACATGAAATCCCTCTGGTCATGCGCCGGAACGGCTATTATCGCCCCGGTCCCGTATTCCATCAGGACGAAATTCGCTATGTATATGGGAATATCTTTACCGGTCACGGGATGTATTACGTATCTCCCTATGAAGATCCCATTCTTTTCTGATTCCTCAGAAGTCCTGGCAAACCGCTCCTCCAGCATGACCTTGCGGATGAATTTCTTGACCTTGGCTTCGTACCCGGTTCCCTTGACAAGCTCCATTACATCGGGGTGCTCTGGCGCATACACCATGAATGTTATCCCGAACAACGTGTCGGGCCTCGTAGTGAAGACCGAGAGGGTCTTATCAGAATCCTTGATCTTGAAGTCTATCCTAGTTCCCTCGCTCCTGCCGATCCAGTTCTCCTGCATCTTTTTTACGTTCTCAGGCCAGTCAATCTTGCGCAGCCCGTGCAGCAGCCTGTCGGCATATTTTGTTATACCCAAGAACCACTGTTGCAGGTTCTTGATATCCACGTTGCTCTCGCATCGCCAGCACTTGCCCTGCTCTACCTGCTCGTTTGCGAGAACGGTCTCGCACTTTGGGCACCAGTTTACAGGCGCCAGCTTCTTGTACGCAAGCCCCCTTTTGTACATCTGCAGGAAGAAGAACTGGTTCCATTTGTAATAGTCCGGATGACAAGTGGCTATCTCCCTTTTCCAGTCATATGAAAGGCCCAGTGCTTGCTGGTTCTTCTTTATCCCGGCTATCGCATTCCCGGTGTAGACCTTTGGATGGGTCTTGTTCTTTATCGCAGCATTCTCAGCGGGCAGCCCGAAGGCATCGTATCCCATCGGATAGAGAACGTTAAACCCCTGCATCCTCTTGTGCCTTGCCACGCAGTCGCCCATCGCGTAGTTCCTGATATGCCCCATGTGCAGACCCGCCGCAGATGGATATGGAAACATCTCCAGGACGTAGTATGGCTTCCTTTTCGGACCTTCCTTCACCTCGAAAATCTTAGCCTTCCTCCACTTCGCCTGCCACTTCCTTTCGATAAGCTGGAAGTTTATCTTTTGCATATTAACCAGAGAGCCGCTTGAAAGCACTCAACTTGTTGGGTGGTAGTTTACATCAATCCCTATCTATCTATTCATAGCCTTTTTCTTATAAATTGTATCGTTTGGCGCTATGCCGTCGCAATAAACTGCAATCCCCTTCGACGCTCTGCCGACGAAGTTTTCATTCTCAACCCCTCCCGCGAACACGGACTTGGAAAAGCGCACCATGCAGAAATTCCCCTCGTAACTGACCGTGAAACCGTTTCTGTGTGCGTTTCCGTTCCCCGGCCCCGACCGCTCCCACCGCACCCATTCATTTCCAAGCTTGTCCAAAACATCAGGTTCTACCCGATACCTGCCGTCAAACGCGTGCCTTAATTCTTCCAGGGAGCTGCCTCTATACCCGTTCCTGTTCATCCAGGACATGAGAACCTCCTTCCCGGTTTTAAAATAAAACAAAAACCCAATCTCCTTTCACCAGAAGAATCGCAGCTTTTCACCAGAATCACGAAAAAGGATTAGAGTCCAGAAACCGGAAACGAATGAAAAGCTCTTTTACAAGAGCACCAACACTGCCACAAGCAAGACCAGAGAAACTACACTAAGGAAATCGAACTCAAATAAGGTGTGTGCCTTGCCTGTTAATGACATAATTAACTTATATGGTGACATCAGATATTTAAAGCGTATTGCAGGATAGGCGCAAAAAAGAAAAATTTTAAAATATAAAAATGCAAGCCCAAATAATCTTTAGGGTGCCCCCGTAGCCTAGCTTGGATAAGGCGTTGGCCTTCTAGTCCCTGTGACTGGAAGATTCGAGGTACTGCAATACCTGTGAGAGAAGCAAGCCAAAGATCGTGGGTTCAAAGCACAGCTTTCAAATAGTAGTGAAGCACAAGTATAAAATGGGAAGGCTGTAGGAAACTCCCTCCGGGGGCGTCAACAACCCTATAGATACCATGAGATATTGAGGCACCATGGTCTTCAAAATCGTCAAGTCAGGCAGGAAGGTCCGTTCCCTGCACCGCAGTCTGCGAAGCGAGCTTGAGCTTAAGAAATACATGGCGGAAAGGGAAGGGAAGGTGGACAAGCACCCATTATCGGAAGACGTTGGGATACTGAAAAAAGAGGTTGACTGGCTGCGCTTTTCGAGAGAATCGTCCCTGTATCTGAAGGGCCTGGCAGCCCAGCGGGAGAAAGAAGAGCAGCCGGCTGAAATCCCCGTTAAAGAACCGTCATTGCTGATGCCTTCGATCGAGGACGTTCTGCTGGATTCCGAGAAATGGTCGGGGGAAAGCGTCATAATCGAAGGGGAGCTTGAATTTTACAGCAGGAACAAGCTCGGGGAGCACTGGCACATCTTCAGCGACAGGAGCGGCATGGTTACAGCCGTGAGTGGAAAGGAGCTAGAAAACGGCCCCGGAACATTATTCGGCATTGCCCGGCAAACCAAAGCAGGCAAGCAGGTTTTCCTGGAAATCAAGAACTTCCATCCCAGCATGTAATCTTTATAACAGGAAGTCCAGTCTATCTTTCATGCCCCTTAACACATTCTTCAAGCTTGGCAGAGGATAAACAAGCCTGCCCAGTTCCCTTTCCCAATAAGGTTGCAGAATTTCTGCTGCACCCGGTGGAAAGAACTGGTCTAGCTTTTGAAAATCGATACGCTTCACATCACATTTCTTCCTGAAAATGCGCCTGAGTTTTTCAGGGTTGACCTCCAATCCCGTTAACTTCCAGACATCATAATAGTCTCTGCATTTGCTCCGTTCTATTAACGCCCTCAGCTTCTCGGCAAATATCTCCTCAAGCGAGGCTGTTTTAATTGCAAATGCTGGATAATCCGAGTACACCCGCTTAAGGGCTTTAGCTGATACCTGATCAAGAGGTGCTTCCCTTCTAACATCTACCTTAATCCAGTTCTTACCGAGGATAGCTGCATACTGAACCTTTAACTGCAAATAATCGGGGTTCGAGTATTTGCTTTTCAGCTTAAATCTGATATCGCTCTTTTCTTTTATAATGGCAAATATCTTATCCAGTTCGCTTGTTATTTCCGTCTGCATGCCGGTGCTGGAAAAGTCTATGTCTTCTGAGAGCCTCCACGTTTTCGGGAAATAAACCTTTGAAAGGGCCGTCCCTCCCTTGAACACGAGATTGGGAATCTTGGAAAGGCCATAGAGCAGCCAGCCCATTACATAATCCTTTTCCGTTATCGCTAAGGTTAAATTCCTCCGTCTTGCATGCTCCAAGAGATCTCTTCCATCGATCAATACATCCACCTCTCGGTGCTGATTTTGCAATTGACGAGGAGATTCCACTTTGCATCATACTTTCCTTTTTTTGGAGAGATGGTATCAAGAAGCGGATATCCCTTGGAGGCCCTGAAACCCCTGAAAATCCCCTCATAATTTTCCAGCAAGTCGGTTTTGTCAAGGATATAGCCCAACCTCTTTAAGATGGTCATATTGCCCATCTTCATTGCGTACTCCTTTATCCTGACAAAATCAAGCTCCCCATGAGAAAAATATATAGCTCTTGCCAGCTCGTCAATCCCTCCGCTATGCTCGGGATGGTCAAGACAGTCTGCAATGGTTTTATTGGGGTCGGAGATGTTCACCTTATGCTTCTCTATCTCTATTTTCCTGATTCCGAAGAATTTCCTCCCCACCAGCTTTACGAAGTAATAGGTGCAGTTTAGAATATTCAGGGGCTTCACTATTCTGGTCGTGGCCACAAAGGTTGATCTTGGAATCTGCTCTGAAAATCCATAATGATTCAGTGCGGACCAGTATCCAATATAATAGGGCTTTGCGAGAAAAGAGGCAATAACGAAGTTGTGCATGATAAAACTGTCCGCTCCCTTGACTCCCACATCCATGGGCACAATCGCATACAAGCCTCTTTTCAAAGGCAGAACCCACTTTTTCTCGATCAACGAGTGCATGCTTTTTTTGGCATTTTCCTTCACAACCCTTTTTGCATCTTCGATGCTGAATACGGTTTTGTCTTGCCTTGCCAGAGAAGAGATAAGAAAAGATTCGCGCTTGCTCAAGCCTTTTTTATATTCTTTTGTAGAAAGTTCCATTTTTCATCACCAATTACAATATTATATAAGAGGGTTTAAATTTGTTAGTTCAGCTTCATCACCTAAAGCCCGCAAGGAAGCTCACATGCTTTAGCTGTGGGTAGCTTACTTTCAGCTAGCTGCTCAAGCCTGTTCAAGGAGTTGCGCAACCTTGTTCCTGCCTATGCTCAGAATAAATGGCGCCAGCCTGGGGCCGTAGTCCTTGGAGATCATGATATTGTACATCGACCTGAAGAAGAGCTTGGGGCTCACACCCTTCTCTTTGCACAGGGTGTAGAACAGGTTCAGCAGATCCTCTTCTTCCCACTTCCTTTTGGCAAGCTCAGCTCCCAGTGCATGCACCACCTTTTTGACGTTAGGGCCGACCTTCGCCTTGACCTTGTCCTGCACCTTGAACCTGTACTTGGCGGGGGCGTACTGCTCTGCCCAGTTCTTTGCAAGCCTCAACCTTCCCATTATCGTCTCTTTCTCGGATTCGGACAGCTTGCCTTTGACATGCCCTGTGCTTTTCAGTATCTCCATGCCCCTTACCGGCAAATCGGAATCGGGCACGATTTGCGCTATGGTGACGGCGAAGTCGAAGGGGATCTGGACAGGCATCGATCGCGGCATTCTCTTCTGCGAGATCTTGTAGAGCCTTTTCATATGCTTCTCTTCTTTCTTGTTCTCCACTTTCGTTTTGCCGAAGAAGACGGACTCGTGCACGTCGTAATCGTCATACAATTTGGGCAGATCGCTCCATGAGAAACTCCTGGTCTTCATGAGCTTCTTGTTGTAGAAGAACCTCAGCAGCTCGGGAGGGGCGCACTCAAGCCAGTCTTTGGGATAAACGACATTGCCCAGGCTGGCCGACATCTTTTCGCCGCCTATCATGATGTGCTCATAAAGTATTGGAACGGCCATGGGAAAGTGAAACAGCCTCTCTGTAACTTCCCCGTTTATCCACAGCGCGCTTCCCGGTACCTGGTATTCCTTGCCAAAGCCCTCGGTCGCGACTTTCCAGTGCGCCCACTGGGCCGCCAGCTCACCCTTGTACATCAGCTTGCCGTTCCCCTTTACAGGATCGTCCACGCCCTCATAGCCGCAACCCTCGGCCTTCTCTGTCCTGAACTGGTAGTCCTTGCAGACATACTCCACCTTGCCGTCTCTCCTCACATTCGTCACCCTGGGGGTTATGATCTTTCCGCACTGCTTGCATATGGGCTGCCAGGGACTCCAGTCCGGGCTGAGTCGCCTGTCGGGCGGACGGTACTTGTTTTGTATGTCCACCAGCAGCTTTGTGTTCTTCAGGATTAGCGACACCTCGTTGCTGAACGTGCCGCGCAGGTACTCCTCCCTCATGGAATAGGTCTTCATCTTGCCGTGTATGAATTTGAAGACCACTTCCAGGTAAGCCGCCTTGTGATGCTCTTCATAGCTCTTGTGGCAGCCCCAGGGGTCGGGTATATCTGTGACGGGCATGCCTATATACTGCCTGTAGGAGCTGGGAACCCCCTCGGGTATCTTCCTGAGCGGGTCGACGTTGTCCGCGGTCCATATGAATTCCGCATCGTACCCCGCGTCAAGCAGGGCCTTGAAGACGGAGTCGCACCTGATGGTATCGCTCAACCTGCCTACGTGCAAAACCCCTGAAACCGATGCGGCGCTCTTGACCACGTATTTCTTGAGCTTGGGGACGCGCTCATCAGTGAAGCGGAATTTCTTCCTCGTTACTATCTCCTTTGCGATCTGGTCCGCCCAGAAAAGCGATTCTCCCCTCCCCCTTTTCCCGGCATCCATAATAATAGAATGAGGGACCTTTTTTATAAAAGTCCAAAAAGCCCAGAGAGGTGACTGGCAAAGCAAAGAAATAATTAATTAATAATAAACAATAAATATATAATATCGGCTTCATTTTATGAAAGTGTGAAAGGGAGTTACAATGGCAAAATTCAAATGCAGCACCCGTCTGGAAATAGGTGGCGCTTTCCTTCTCATCTTGGCATTGGGCATGGCATGCATGCTGCCTGCCGGAGGCTCGCCGAGCACATCCGATTCAAGCGGCGTTTATCTGGAACTCGTGACCTTTGGTGGCGACGACGACTGGACAGTCAGCGCTGGCAATGAGATTTTCAACTTCTTTGTGAATAACACAAACGCTTCGCTTTCCCTGGATGAGATAAACATATCAATGCCACTAGACGGCGATGGCAATGCGACCTTCATGGTAGATGTAAGCACCATAAAGATAACCAATACGACATGGGACGATTTGCCGTGGAACTGCACGAATGCCACCATCGACGGTGTGGGAAACACGACGGTGATAAGGTGCAACACATCAGCGGGTGATGCGCTGAATAACGGTTCAAAACTTGTCATATGGTTCAATGCTACGGCCCCCACGGCTTCATCTGAAGATGTCTACCCGTGGAATGTCACAGTCAAGAACACAACAGGAACTTATAACTTTATTCAGAACCTCTCTTCGGGGGTGGACGGCCTAGCCCCGAGGTTCTCTGATTGGGGGGTAAACGGCAGCTATTTCAAGCTTGGTGACAACATAAATATTTGGGTGAATGTCACAGACGCCAGCCTCAATGACACAGGGGTGAACTTGTCTTTCCTGAACGCCAGCGATCCCAGCCAGGCTTTCAATAGCTCCATCATGGACTGTGACACTTTAGGAGGATATTCCTGGAACTGCACATTTTTATTGTTAGACCCCGAAGACCATTCACCGTCGGATACCAACTTCACCTTCAACGTGACCGCCAACGACACCTTCGCCCATTCGAATGAAGCAACATATCCCGGCTGGCTCATCGTTGATGTGACAGACCCTGTCATCCAGTTCGTCTCGAACACAACCGCGTCAGAGACCTACTCGCAAAGCTACATAGAAGCCAACGTGACAGTCAGCGATACGTATCTTGACACCATCACAATATACGTGTACAACTCGACAGCCCTGGTCAATTCCACGACAAAACAAAGCTCGCCCCTTTCCGCAAATTTCACCAACCTGCCGGACGAGACCTACTATCTCAACGCAACCGCGAACGACTCGGCCGGCAACGTCAACGCGACCCCGACAAAGACGATCGGGCTTGACGTCACCGCCCCTTCGATTACCATACACAACCCGGAGAACATCTCGTACGACAGCGGTTCCGGCATACCGTTGAACTACAGCGTTGACGACAAATTCCCGGACAAATGCTGGTTCAGCCTGGACGGAAACACGAACGCTACCCTGCCGAACTGCATCAACACGACCTTTCTCACGTCTGAGGGGGAGCACAACGTCACAGTCTATGCGAACGACACGACCGGGAACCAGAGCTCGGCAATCCGGTATTTCACCGTGGACCGGACATCACCCAGCACAACCTCGGAAATTCCGATAAATCATGCATGGGATGATGACGGCGACGTAGTTTTCAATTATAGCGTTGTAGACGCCATGTCATGCATATCAAACTGCAGCCTGTGGTTGACGAACGAAACCAAGCAGAACTGGCACATAGAGAAGTCGAACAGCTCAGACGTCATCAACAACCAGACCAATAATTTCACGGTTTCCGGTCTTAAGAACAGCACCAACGAGAACGGCACATACAGCTGGATGGTGCAGTGCTGGGATGCTGCCAACAATTCCGCGAACTCCAGCGTTTTCAATCTCTACGTCGGCAACAGGTCGAACCTGATGATTCAGGATATAGACTGGGTGGAGAAAGACCCGACGCCATACCCCGGGATGAACATCACCCTCAACATAACGGTAAAAAACAACGGGACCGCAGACGTCGCTGAAGACACCTGGGTCGAAATGTGCTTCGGCACCGGCTCAAATCCCTGCACCTCAGGGAAGATCGTCACCAACACCACAGTCTCGATCGCTGCCGGACTCCTTACCAGCGGCAGCCAGCACAGCGTCTACTACGAGGTTCCGGTAAACCAGAGCCATAACGTCTATTACATCAAAGCGACAGCAGACATCCATGACAACGAAACCGACGAGCAGTACGACGGAGGCGCGCCGGCAACATCCATAGACGACAACAGCCTGACAGACCACTTCTCCACAAACCTTAACGTGACAATAGTGGACATAACCCATTACAATGTCGGCAAGGCAGGACCAGGACCGGGAGAAAACGTCACGATCGAGGTCAAGGTCCAGTACGATAACGGCACCGCGGTTCCTAACATCAGTTTTGCAAATTTCACGGTTTATGACAGCTGGGAGAACGAGAGCAAAAGAAGCTATGACCCGCAGGCGAATAAGCTTTCAGCCTTTGATGGGGATCAGAACGCCAGCGGCATCTATACCTTCAACTACACCGTGCCTGGCATGGATGCGGACTCTACCAAGCGGTACGCGGAATACGACCTGCACTACGTGAAGGTCAAGGCGGCTGAAACTGGTACGGGCTATAATCATAGCGGAATCAGCCCGGCAGGGAAGAGCCTTTACCATCTGTTCGCTCCTTATCTGCGGGTAGACATAGACGTCGCCATCAACTCAATAGACGTCGGGGATAGTGCATACAGGAACTTTACATTCTGGAACAAGGGGCTGGCCAACAGCACAGGGAATGATATAGAGATAGATGAAATCATCCCCTCGGGGAAAATAACAGTCGATAATATGGTCCCCATAAATAATGGTTTGAATGCAGGTGAATCTAAAGTTTATGAAAATGTGGAAATCGAGGCCAATGAGGTCGGGGAAAACGTAGAGGTCAACATAAACGCTTCCGCGACTTACGGCACGGAACTCTACTGGTACACGAAAAAACTTACCATAGACGTCGTTAACGATACCGGAGATGGAGACGGTGACGAAGACGGCGACGGGGATGAGCAACAGCCGCAGTATGAATGCGCGACCAACGCCAGCTGCGCAAGCGACGAGTGGTGCTATGATTTTGAATGCGTGGACGTTGTCTGCCCGGAGGGATATTACGCATCAAATCATGTGTGCAAGCTCAGTCCGGTCTATGAAATAGATGTAATAGGGTACGAGCCGGCACTGTACGTTCTGCAGGGCGGCACCGTTGATGCAAATGTTTCTGTAAAGAACACGGGAAACAAGGACCTGAGCGTGATGCTGGAGGTGGAGACAGACGCAGCCGGCCTGAACGTCTCTGTCACGCCAGCGTCACAGGACATAGACATTGGCGACACGGGAAACTTTTCTGTAACATTCGTTGTACCGGAGAACACGTCCATAGGCAACTACAGCTCGAAGTACAAGGCGACCACGAGTTCCACGGCAAAGGACACGGCGAGCTTCATCCTTGTTATCCAGCCGCTTGCCGGAACCATAGAAGAGATTAAGAGGTCGTACGAGAACTACACCCAGATAGTCGGGCAGCTGGTCACGGATTTCAACAACATCAAGTTATCAGGTTTTCTTTCCGGTGAAAACATGACCATGCTCGAGACCAAGGTAAACGCTACCAAAAGGCTGTTTGATAACGCAAAAGCCGCGATGGACGCCGGGAACTACATACAAGTATCCACATTGCTGGATGAGATAAATACCCTCGTGGGCCAGACAAGAACGCTGATGGAAGAGCTTGGCGTGGCCCAGCAAGGGGTGGCCACATCCTTCTGGAACGCCGTCATCATGTGGCTGGTCGTTGGCATAGTGTGCATAGGAGCGGTAGGTCTGCTCATATACATGCTTGTCCCTCCTCAGGGATATGCAATGGGAAAGGGATACTCAGCGGCAGGCAAAGCAACGATTATAAACAGGATAAAAGGTGCCCTGTTTCTTGTAAAGGGCAAGATCACGGGTGTCAGGGGGCGGCCAACAGCCACCGAGATAGTCAGGAGAACCACACCTTCGTACAAAACCGGATACCAGAAACTCGGCTCCGGTTACGCGCCGGAAGCCGGCGGGATTGTAGATAAGCTGAAGAAGATTTTCAAAAGGGGATAAACAACCAGCGGCCTCACTTTTCTCCGAAAAAAGATTAAAAAGCGTCGCTAATTTTTCATTATTAACAACTGTTAACAACTGCCGTCCGAGTCGCTTCCAGGGTTTCCGCCAAATCCTGGAGAAGCCTGGGAACTCGCCAGTGTCTGGCTGCATTCGCCAGGCGGATTGTTGAAAGAGGCGCACACAGCCTGCTTCACAGCCTCCGGAGACCTGGTCACACTTATTGTTTTTCCGTTTATGACAAACGTCGGCGAACCCCCGACTCCAAACCGGGCGTTTTCATCAGCATCAATCATGTACGGAGGGTAGCTGCTTCCGCTCCCCTCGTAAAGTCCGGTTATGTTGAACTCCTTGTCCGCCTTGGCGATGCAAGAGTCAAGCTCTGCGGTGTCAACGCCAGCTTCGGTCAGGCACGATTCAACATTGCCGCTTAAGGTGAAGCATTTTGCATAGGCAATGTATTTGTCTTCCTGCTCGAGCTGTATGCAGTATTGTCTGGTGTTCTCGTCAATCTCAGTCTTGCCGTGCATTATGTATGAAACCCATTTGATTGTTATATCAGCCTTGTCGCCGAGCAGTTCCATTACTGGCAGGACAGCCTTCTGCATCTGCAATCCGTAAGGACAGTATGACA
>Ga0307437_1001626_pt1 | contig 14796 bp, 11 predicted proteins | sample SalMarWE160390MG_FD_202146 | JGI IMG/M metagenome (GOLD analysis project Ga0307437, IMG submission 202146) | Salt marsh sediment microbial communities from the Plum Island Ecosystem LTER, Massachusetts, United States - WE1603-90 | ecosystem: Environmental > Aquatic > Marine > Intertidal zone >...
ACCTATACATACTTTTCAATCTAAATGTAAGTAAGGCAGATTTGAAAAACTATATAAGAAGTGAATTAAAGATTTACCCGGACAGTACTTTCTCTTACCAATCACCTTTCGTCAGATATCTTACCTGCCCTCCCGAGAGTCTCTACACCCAGAATATCCCTGCTGATTCTGTTCTTTTCCCTTACATTATTTTCAAAACCGGAATGGCTAACCTCGAAAAAGATCCTAAAGAAACAAAAAAATATTTCAAAATCCTGATAGATAATTATCCAAACTCACTTCCGACTATTATAGCCAGAAATACGCTTGGCGCGCTTGAAAAAATAAGGTGACATAAAAATAAATTCATGTCACCTTAAATACTAACAAGCTCTGGAGAATTACTACTCTTTCTTTTTCCCTTTCTTCTTTTTACCCTTTTTCTCTTTCTTTTCCTCTTCTTCCTCTTCAAATTCTTCGCCAAAGAGTTCTTCTTTTTCCTCAAGGAGATTCTTGCTGTCTTTAATTTTAACCAGAATTGTATAAATTAGCGCCTGCCCGGATCCCTGAATACTCATTGCATAACCCAAAATGATGAAAGCAATCAGGTAAAAAGAAACTCCCAAAAAGAAACTTCCCAAAAGGGTAGATTTAGCAATTCCTTCACTTAAAAAAGCACCCTGAGGGAATAAAAGCGACGGGAACCATCTACCTAAGACCAAGGGAAAGAAATTAGGCATATATAAATACCATTTAGCGTTTTTCCACATGACCGGCCAATTCTCTCCACCCCATTGTTTCAAAACTAAACTGGTCAACGAACAAGCCATTTTAGCAAGATAAGCAAAAATGAAAGTGCAAAGAATAGTCGTTATTAATAGAAGAAGCTCCCACAAAATAAATCTCCATGTCTGATCATTAATAAGTGAAAAAGCTTCAAAAACTGTATCAAAGGTGTCGCTGTCTGTGGTAGACACTACTGCCGGAGCAACAAGAAGAACTACCCCCGCAACAATAGTAAGATAAACAATAAAAAGGGCACCTGCTATCAGAGGAAACGAAAACAAACCTATGAAAACAGGTCCCACATGCGGAATCTTGAATACGAGTCCCATTACGAAACCAACTAACAATAAAACTGCTATGATAATCGCAAGAAATATCGGAGAACCGAAGGCTCCTTTCCAGTTTTTCCTCGCAAATGCCCATGCTTCCCTTCCTTCATAGAATTCATCTCCCTTTAATTGCTCAAAAGTAATCTTGGATATAGCTGTAAGAGTTACAAGATAAAAGAACAATGCTACCAGACAGGCTATTATGTAAATTATAATCCCCATCCAGTTAAGATCACCCTGAACAAAGGGAGAAGGAATAAATCTGTACTGCTGCCAGATTGCTTTATACCCCCAACCTGAAAGCATAAGAGCAGCATAAGATAAAATACTGTAAATCAGGGCACCGTAAAATAAACCCTTTACTGCCACCCCTATTTTCCTTGGAGAAAAGCCCAAACGCCCTGCTCGAAACACATCTTGCCACCTATATTGAAGTTCCATTTTCCCTCCTTTTACAAAAAATGATACAGGTATTTTTTAAAATGTCAAGGGTGATTTTTCGGTACTTTTTTTCCCAAATCAGAAGCGGTTCAAACAGGATTCGAATCTTATGCTTTAATTGCAAGACTTTTGGGCAACAAGCAGTTTTAGCGTTTAAAACCGAATTTAGTAATCGGTAAATCGAAATAGTAATTGAACCACAAAGGCCACAAAGCAAGAAAGAAGCCAGAAGCCAGAAAATTCTCCCCCCACTCTTTCTTTTTTCCTATTTGACTATTTTTCAATTTTACGATTTGACACCGATGCGAAGAATTTACTAAGTAACTACGAACTATTATTATTCTGGGCTATCTCACAAAAATCATCTTTTCAGAGTCGGGAGTTCCATGTTCTCCGCTAATTTGGCAAAAATAAATTCCGCATGCGACTCTATTTCCCTGGTCGTCTAACCCTTCCCAATCCACTTCGTAAGTATTAGTTGAAACAACACCGTCAATTAAAGTTTTTACTTTTCTCCCCGATATATCATATACAACAAGTTTCATGTAGCCCGTTTGCGGTACATAGTAACGTATAGTAGTTGAGGTGTTGAAAGGGTTTGGATAAATGCGGTACACAATAAATCTTGAAAATTTTTCAAAATCGACAGCCGATGTATCCAATTCAGAGATATCGAACCCTTCGCGGACATAATCATTGACGGCAGAAGCCGTATATGCGGGATTCCAGTTAGCTTTTGATTGCTGCCGTGCCTCTTCGATAAACCCTTCAAAGGTCCCATCTCCTCCCAGAGAACTGTAGTAAGATTCCACCGTACGTGTGGGGTCGGTAAAATCTATCTCCTCGTTTGTTGACCCGGTTTCTCCCGATGAAGAAATCCACTCTTCATAAGTATGATATTCCCCGTCGATTCGGGCAAAATTAGAAGGTTCGCTTGTATAATAAGTATTATCATAATAAGTAACGCTTTCAAAACCTCCCAAATGATATACCATCAAGGAGCCAAGAGTATCATCCTGTATGGAATTGTTAAAAATTTGTATATTGTTCCATGCTGTATTTACATTGACACGAAGCGCGTTATAACGAATGTCATAGACGGTATTGTCTTTTATTAAAATATTTGCCGCACTTTCGCCGGTTATATTTATGGCATATGTGTTGTTATACCACGGCTGGTGTAGAAAACAGTTATTTGATACGATACAATTGTTATTATCCATAATATCAAGATACCAGCCGAAATTCCTGCTTGTAGGATTGCTTCTGCCTATATGAAGCATAACATTGTTTCTTATTATAACATTACGGAACCTCGAATGCTCTTCTGTGTTGCCCCCGATCCCGATACCGATTTCACCTTCAACGTACAAATTATTGTCGAATAAAATTCCTATAGAAGCGTCGGTTTCATCGCTGCGCATTTTGTTGCCCATGCTAGATGCCCGCAGGAACATATTACCGCGTACCACCACGTCGTTACAGGCTCCAAAATAGGTGTTGTGGTTAAACATAGTAGCTGCTCCGCCTTCCTGAGAATTATCTCCGGTTCCCTGAATAAGCCAGCCATTATGGTCGAAAATACATTCTTCCACAAGTAATCCATCTATATGGCTTGCATAAAACCCCTGTGAATGAGAATTCGTACTGTAAGAATCGGTAATAATACATCTTCTCAGTCTAAAATCGGTTAACTGTGGACTGGTATACTTTTGCACCACCAGTCCGCCTGAAAAAAACCGAAAACAACAGTCTTCCATGAGGATATCGTTACCCCCGCCTACCCATCTTACCCCAATATTTGATGTAACAGATTCATCGTAGTCCAGCGAAGAAGAATCACGTTTATAACTGTAGCAATCGAGCCCTATGAAAAAAATATGCTCGTTCACATCATCACCCACTTTGCTGATTACTACACCATCACTACTTTTAATAAGAGGTCTTTCTCCTGCTCCGTAAGAAGAAATAAGCATGGGTTCGTCTTCCGAGTAACCTGATTTGTTTATAGAAGGAATATTTTCATACCACTCGTCTCCGCGCCTGAGCAGCATCCAGTCCGGACAACTGTCTCTCAATAGGGAATAAGCTCTTTCTAAAGTTTGGACCGGATAATCCGCAACCGAACCATCATTCGTATCGCTTCCCATACTGCTGCTGACATAAATAATTCTCGTATCGAGAGATGCAGTCACAACCGTCCATCCATTAGAATCCTGTGATACTTCCGCGTAAATCGAAACAGAGAGAAAAAAAACAATTAACGCAAAAGACATATAAAAAGCTTTCATTAAAAACCCTCCGAAAATTTTAGTAATATATATTAAGAAATAAGAATATATATGCAACCCAAAGAAAGTCCGCCCCCGTTGATACTATCAGTAATGTTTTTCTATTCCTCCGAATCCTATTAATTTATTTTCTCTTGTTTTCTTAATAAAGTTTGCTAATCGTTTATTAAATTCTCCCGGGCGTTTTCGTGCTCCATCTATATAAGCTATACGGATTCTTTTATAGACATGCGAAAATTTTTGATAATTTTCCCATGCCTTTTTATCTTTTTTTACTGCGTTTATAATATCGGCAGGGAAGACGAATTTTTCTTTGAGAATTTTTTTGACGGATTCCTTGATTGATGGATGTATCAGGTCTTTTTTAAGAAGCCATCTCAGTCTTTCTTTATTAGCCTGGGAGTATTTACTCTTAGGGTTTCTCGGAGAAAAACGCTGCATACTGCTTTCTTCATCGATTTTTTTTACAGTACTATCGATCCAGCCGAAACATAATGCCACTTCCACTGCGTCGTTATAAAGAATTCGAGGTTTGCCCGAAGATTTATTGGGGTATACCAGGTAGATTTCTTTTTCTTTATCGAATTTCTTTTCAAGCCATTTACGCCACTTGTTTCTGTCTGTTACATACAGTGTTTTGAATTTCTTCATTTTTTTCGTAGTCCGTAAACGGTCATCGGTCAATTTTATTCCTGTACTATTTATATCTGCCGTATTGCATACTCCATTTATCAGCGATTTTCAAAAATTTTTCATACCCGTTTTCTCTGATGAATTCCAATGCTTCTTTATATTTTTTGTATTTATATCCCTTTTTGTTTTGGAACTGATGGATAATTGGGCAGGAATTATATTTATCGCAATCCGCGCAGGAAATATAATTATTGGTAATGCAGCAAATTTTCATTTTACATTTTGCTTTTGAGATATCTCTTTTGCCGTTTTTATAACCTAATTTACACCCACGGCATGCGTTTTCTTTCAAAGCTTTGCATTTACCGCAATATGCACCGCAGCATCCAATTTCTTCCTTGCTCATACTTTCTCCAGTTTTTTGAATATGTTATATTCCCAGATTGTCTATGTCAAGGTTTGAATTAGCTACGAAGAAACTAAGACACTAAGTTTTTTTCTAAATCCCAAATCCTATCCCCTAATATAGTCTCTTGACTAAAGACTAGAAATTTCTTATAATTCTTATATTAGGGAAAACTGATATAAAAAAAAGACCCGATCCCTCTATCTTTCACATAAATTAAGGAGAAAAAAATGATTTACAGAGTGAATTCGAGTAAGGGAAAAACCTGGAATATAATCCGGTTTATTATTGTTATCTTAGTATTTTTTGTGTTTAGTGGAAATCTATTTTCGCAGGGCTGGTTATACACTTCGGGAAATAAGATTTACAAAGAAGATGGTACCGTGTTTGCCGGCCGCGGAGCGAATGTCTTCGATACTAGATCCTGTAATGCGGCTACAGCTTTCCCCCCAAATGTAGATGAGGTAAAACGCCGTATAGATGAAATAGTGGATGTTTGGGGCGCGGATTATTTAAGGCTTGTTCTCGAAAGTTATGAGTCTTTGCAATCCTGGCAGGTACACGGGCTATCGGTCCTCGAGGATACAGCCTACCTTAATGATATAGTTGAAATTGTGGAGCATATTGGTACAAAAGACAGCGTATACGTGTTGGTAAGTGTTTGGAATGATCCGTCTTTAAGTGATATGGGCTGGCCTACAGCGGAAACAATAGAAACCTGGAGGGTTCTGGTTCCAAAGCTTGCGCAATATCCTCACGTTTTATTTGGTGTCTGCAATGAACCTCAATCCAATTCCGATGGGGCTCTCGATCCGGATGTATGGGAAGCAATGAATAATACGGTTGCCGCTATACGTGAGGAAGAAGAAAATGCCAGTTCACCACAACCGCATATTATAACCGTACAGGGTACACGAGACTGGGGAAGATATTTGGGTTATTATGTCGATCATCCGATTACAGCCGGGGGAGACACGAATATTGCCTACGAGACACACTGTTACGACCATGAAGACAAATTTGCGGAAAGATTTATAGATCCATCTGAACATATTCCCGTAGTAATCGGTGAATTCGGACCTGCCACGATTAGCGGTACTCTTTATATGACTTTAGAAGAATGCCAGTTAATGATGGATGAAGCTGAAGACCTTCAAATACCTTATACTGCCTGGTCATTTCATCAGAGATGTCCCCCATGTTTACTGGTCGATTCGGCAGGAAGCGGGCCGGGATTTGGTATGACGATTGTTCCGACCGAGTGGGGTGAGTTATTAATGGATCAGCTGCTTGCGAAAGACTGCCCGAGAATAAGGAATTTTGAAGTCAATCCGGACAAAGTTACAAATGATGTGAGTACCGAAATAACAATTTCAGCGACGATTACTGATGAAGTTGGAGCAGTTACATCGGCTACACTGGATTTATCAGAAGTAGGCGGCGCAAGCTAAGTATCAATGTCAAATACGGATGATGTTTATACAGCTACACATATAATTGCTGCGGGATTTGAAGCTGGTATTAAAGATATATATTTAACAGCCGTAAACGACCGTGAAAAAGAAAGAATAAAAAGCATTGAATTACAGGTTGTTGAACCGGCTACGGAAGATTTGATAATTTACAACGATAGCGAAACACTTATCGAAGGAACCTGGGATTATAATGGTACCTTGAGTGAAATATCAAGCGGTGCTTATGAAGGTTCAAATCATTATCAGTTCGATTACAGTATTTCAAATTGGTACGCTGGATTTGGGTTAAATCTTATTAATTGGGAAGGTAATGGATTTGGTTATGATTTTACGGGATATGATTCTTTGCAATTTGCCTGCAGAGTAACTGGTACCGGAACTGTATCTATCAATTTAGTCGACGCAGATAATACAACAGTATCAGATGAAGTTTATCCAAGCAGTATTTCGGATAGCTATCAAAAATTCACAATTCCGTTAAGTTCTTTTACCGGTATGACATTAGATGATGTTGGTGAAATTATGGTTAATTTGAGCGGAGTGCAAACGGGTTCCGGAGTTTTCTGTATCGATGATATAAGGCTTAAGCCCCTGGCAGCTTCAGTTGACGATGAAGAAGTACAAAAAAATCTTAAGTTTAGCCTCCGTCAAAATTATCCTAATCCTTTTAGTACTTCAACAACATTCACGTTTATTCTTCCGTCGAGATCTTTTGTAACATTGAAAATATTTGATATAATTGGAAGAGATGTGAAAACGATTATTTCTGAAGAGCTGGATTCTGGTAAACATACGCGACTGTGGAATGCACAAGGGCTATCAAGCGGAATATATTATTATAGAATTCAAGCCGGGAATTTTACTGAGACAAAGAGATTAGTTATACTTAAATAAACTTAAAAATACTGCTCCACAACCCACCAATTCAGACAGGATAAAAACAGGATTTACAGGATTTTTTATTTTTAACCTTTAACTATTTGATTAATCCGAAGGATTCGTATTATTTATCCACTTATTTGATTCGAAGAATCTATGGAAAGAATACCCGACCCCTCTATTTTAATTTCTGCCTTTTCAATTTAGGTTTAAAAATTGCAAGTCCAATAGAAGTAAGATATCCCATGAGCATAATTAATGGTATTGGTCCAAGTGTAGTTTGACGTAAAAGAAATAAATTTTTCAACTCGTTTGTAATAGGTATGTCAGGATTAAATAAAATTGCAAACTTAACATCAAGAATTATTGTGTATATATCAATCGGTAACCAACCGTAGAATAATAGAAAACATACCAGGAACCATCTATCCTTTTTAAATTTGTATGGTCCTGTTCGCCAAAAAATCAATCCTGAAATAAAAATTATTGAATATGCAATAATAAGTATAATCGAACCACGGGACATTAAGGTATATCCAAATTGTTCCATTGTGGAGTCAGAAACAAGCATCGTAGAAATTCCTATTATCATTTGAAATGCAATTCCGCCAAGTAAAAGAAAACCCCCAACAACAATAAAGTAAAGCGATATTTTTGCTGTTTTTTTCATTAGTTAACCTCCTTAATCAATTTGAATGGTTCTATTTCGTACAACCTCTGCAATATGCATTTCTAATTTTTTAAATTGTAGATACTTATAAGAGTTTGTCAAGGATGCATTTGGCCACAAAGACACTAAGAAACAGAGATTTAAATTGTTGGACGGTTAGTCGGTTTGGCTGTTTCCTTACACACCAACACACCAACACACTAACACACTAACAAAATTTGGTCTACAACGAGAAAGAAAACTTAACAAGCGGTCCCGAAAAGTTGACTCCCGCATAATTATTATAGTTGAAGCCGAGGCCAACATTAAATCTATAAAATTCGCGATTCAAGGAAGCGGAAAAATTATTGAAGTTAAGCGAACCGTAAGATGAATTTATTGTATATAAATCCAAATTGTAATTATCGGGAAGGAAAATCTGTAAATCAGCCCCGTAAGAGAATCGAGCCTCCTCGAGAGGTTCGATATAAAAAGCCCCTATGAAAGGCGTTAAAGCAAAATCACCCAATGCAAAAGAAAAGCCGCCATTTATCGAATAAATAGTTAGTTTTTCCTCGCTTGAGAAAACATTCTGATAAAAACAATTAAAATGCAAGGAATAAAGATTTGCGGAAATTTTTGCCGTAACCCCGTAAGTATCCCGGATATCCTTACCCAGATAGGCGGCTTCGACTGAAGAGCTAAGGAATGGGATTCTTCTCGGATGTTCATACGCGTATATCGGACTACGAGAAATCAAGTCCGAATCATCAATATAAGTGTAATCGTCATATCTTACATCGGTCATGATAATGGAGGGTTCATAATAATAAACATCATCGTAAATCCAATAAGGGTAATCTTTATATTTTCCCTTATAGTTTCTTCTGCCATAATCATGAACGTAGTCACGATTATCTTTACCCTTATTCTTTTCTTTCACTTTTACATTTCCTTTCTTTTGCTTTTTTTCTTCATTTTTTACTACTATTTTTGTCTCCTCTTTTACTATCTTATCTTTAACTTGCTTAATGCGGCTATTTCCTTCGGCTGGCTCTTCCTTCTTATTCTTATCTTTATGTTCATACGAATCCTTATCCTTTTCCTTCACTTTCACTTTCTCCTGCTCTTTTTCTTTACTTTTCTCTTCTATTTTTTCTTTCTCCTTTGTAATCTTCTCTTTGATTTCTTGAATAAAGCTCTTTCCTTCAGTGGATTTTCCCTCTGCAAAAAATGGAAAGAAAAACAAAACTATAACCAGACTTATGAGATTTATTTTATTTTCCATTTTCTCCTCCTTTTACAAATAAGACCTTGCGAAATCCCCATCGGTTTCATTAAATTGCCACGGATTTACACGGATAAACACTGAAACAACAAATTGTACAAATATCACGAATAAAGAAAAATCTTTGTTTGTTTTTAACTAAATCCCAACCACCAAATCCCAAATCCTAAATGTTGTCAGCTGTTTTTTAGTTTTTGTTTTTATTAATTTTGACTAATGACCGGGAACTGAAGACTAGAGACTATGTTCCCTTTTCACATTTCAGGGTCTGAGTTTGTTAATACATTATCAAAAGAGTCGAATGGTTCTTCGTTTAATATTCGGAGGGCCCTAGTAGCATCTTCCTTTCTTACCTGAAGTCTTATCTCTGAAGTTCCAATAAAGTGATTATGTAACGGTTTGGCAAAACTTTCATCGGGCAGAAAACATTCTATACCTTCCGACTCAATTCTGGACGCGATTAAATACGCGTCCAGAAGCCGGTTAAATCTTCCAATTGTTATTAATTCCTTATTTTTTTTACCATCCATAATTAATATTTAACAAAGTACTCTTTTTATAAAGCAAAAGATCCATTTTTCAGATTTTATCAAGGTTGTTTTTCTATTAGACCCACAAAAACGCAAAAAGTTCATTTTTCGTTATTACTCGAAACTATATTCTTACACGGAAGCACAGAGAACACAAAGAAAAAACTATATTTTGTCGTTTAAAACCCATCCCACCACCCAAATTAATTCACCGCAGAGGGCACGAGATTTTTTTGTTGCTGTTTCCTACTCAACTATTAAACCATTTAACGACTCAACTTAGATTCGAAGAATCTATTAATCGGATGCAGATTAAAAAGGACTAAAAAGATTTTTTATTATTTGTAAGGTGAAGGTATGGAACCTTGGTTCTTATTTTTTTATTTTTAACTTAATTTGCGTGAATGAGTGTGCCGGGAAAGAATATGAAAACTTATTCCCTGCGACTTTCAATTCTTTAGTTATAGGGATATATTTTTTTCGTTTATCATAGGTGAATGGGGCATGAATATCTTTGCTGTTTACCTCTCTTATCGACGCTTTTCCGCTAAAGCCCCTTGAGTTATTTATAATCTCGGTGCGGATGGCTTTATCTTTATGGCGGTTTACGACATTTATAAAAAGCGTATTTGTTTCTTTAGAGTACACGGATGTAACATCGAGATAAGGTATGTTTTTATAATCGCCTGCATTGAAAGTTTCGCAGTCTATAAACACATCGACGGAAGTGCCCAGACAATTATTAGAAAACAATTTGAATGTATGGAACAGGGGCGTTTTAAATGTGCCTTTATTCTTATCGTTTGCTAAAAGGAATGTAAGAAGTGTGTAGTTTGCCATTTTAACAACATCGGCATGACGTATAAAAGAGTTGAAAAACTGAGCCACTGCCAGAACAGATAGAATATCCCTGCCGAAAGGAGCCCATTCATCAAATGATATATATATTGTTTTCTCCGGTTTATATCTGGTTTTAATAATTTCAATCTGTGCGGCAGTTGTATTAATTTTTTCTTCGATATCCATTGCCCAATGTCCCATATACACGTCGTAATCTTCGGTATATTCCCAGTAACGGTGCATGGAAATATAATCGGCAACGTCTCTTAATTCAGTTATTATTTTCCGGTTCCAATCCACCCATTTTCCCGAAGGTTCGTAGTATGATGACCCACACGCTATAAACTTTATTGTTTTATCCGTTTGCCACATCGCCTTGGCAGCTTCTTTTGCGATTTTACAATAATCTTCGGCATTCTTATATCCGATTATCCAGGGCTCTCCGTCAACTTCATTACCCAGGCACCAGTATTTTATATTGTATGGTTTCTTGTTCCCGTATTCTGCGCGTAAATCTGAATAGTAAGTTCCTTTTTCCGAGTTGCAGTATTCAACCCAGTATCGGGCGTCATTTATAGTACCGGTACCAAGATTGATACATACGACATTTTCAGTTCCCATAGACTTATTTAATTTGACCCATTCGTCCGTACCGACGTGATTATTATCAATCGCTCCCCATGCCAGGTCTTTACGAACCGGTCGTTCTTCTTTCGGGCCGATACCGTCCTGCCAGTTATATACTGCAGTGTAATTGCCCCCCGGCCAGCGCATATTCGTTATCTTAAGTTCCTTTACAGCTTCGATGTAATTAGTTTTAAATCCGTTTTCATCGGCAAGGGGAGAGGAGGGGTCGTACAGAATACCATAGAGGGTATTATGTACAGACGTATCATCCATTCCGAATTTCTTAGGATCGAATTCTATGGGTTCCATGAATACCCCGTAGATTTTCGGATCGATTTCTCCTATCGCCCTATCGATATCGATTTTAATTTTTGCTGTTTTGGCGTGCAGAACCAGGGGTAGCACGAACAATAATGCAAAGATTGCGAAATAAAAAACTTTTTTAACTTTCTTCGTCATGATTTAAATTGTAGGAATTTTCAGGGAAATGTCAAGATTGAAATAGCCACAAAGACACTAAGACACTAAGTTTTTTTCTAAATCCCAAATCCTAATGTTGCCACGGATAAACACGGATATTTTTATTTATCCTAACTACTAACTTCCAACTTCTAACTATTAAAAAGCTATTTAATCAATATCAGTTTCCCTGTTTCAATAATCTCATTATCTGCCTTTAACAGATAAAAGTAAATTCCGTTAGCCTCTCGATACTCTCCAGCGACCTCTCCATCCCATACGACTTGATAAGACCCCGGCCCCTGGTTTTCGTTCACTAAAGTTTGAATCTCTCTACCTAAAAGGTCGTATATAATTAATGTCACATAACTTGAGCCTGACAGATCGTATTTTACTCTTGTTCGGGGATTAAACGGATTGGTGTAGTTTTGAAATTCATAAGCGCCGATATCATATCCTCTCCCTTGAGGTCTAACGTTTCCGTCGAAATCTTCACCTGGCGCGTCAACAGCCGAACCCCTATCTATCGCCGGTGAACCTTCTAGTAGATGAAAATCCGCTTCCGAAGGGTTTACGAACCTGGGCTGGACGACTATATAGTCATCTCCGTAAACCTCCGAGTTACCACTGAATAAATTATGGTCTATGTTGAAGTTTTCTTCTATTAGATAACGGATATTTAACAAATACCAATCATCTCCACTGATTATATTATTTCTTATAGTGAAGTTTTGAAAGTATTCTCCATACTCGGTTATAAATATTCCTATGTTATTATCACAAAAAGTATTATTTATCACCGTAATGTTCTTTTTTAAATGAGATCCTTCAAAATACTCTGTATAACTATTAATCGCAAAACCCTTAATATTGTTAAAACAAATGTTATTATAAGCTTTGATGTTCTCAAGGCTTCCTCCGTTCTCAGTTGCCAAAGCTATAGCATCACCCACTTCATACACAATGTTTTGAAAAATATCGATGTTATATCCTGATTCCTCCGCAGCATCTACATAAATACCTACATTTAAATTCCATGTATAAAGATTATGTATACGATTTTTATAGATTTTTCCATTAGAAGAACCCTCTTTCATATCTATTCCTGGCATGTAAACATGATGAATATGGTTATTTTTAATTTCAAATGTATCCACACCGCCAAGAGAAATACCTTCCTGATCGAGATTCATATTCGTTTCCGTGATTTCGTTGCCATCAATAATTATATTGGTTATGGTGTAAATTCCATCTCGATACCAGGCATTAATGGCACTCGACTGACAATCATATATGTAGTTATTTTCAATTATGATATGATCCGTGTTGCCCGTTATCCAAATTCCAAAGTACCCGGAGTTTGTTATCGTTAATCCTGAAATTTTAATATACCTCTTTTCATGGATATCGAAGACCCCATAACCCCATACATCAGGATAACTATCACCGTCAATTACGGCTGAATCTCCGGGATATGCGGCGTACGTAATATAATTCCCGGGACTTCCTGAATTCTGCGGGATGACCCTCTCATGATAAGTCCCTTCTTTAATATAAACTGTATCACCGGTAACTAATGTTTCGGCTGCTTTCTGTACGGTACGCCAGGGCTCATTTTCCGTTCCGGACCAGCTGTCATTACCATCTTCAGACACATAATAGATAACCGCATCTGCTGGTATTGGAACAAAGACAACAGAGACCAAAAGAAACAAGAACATGGGGAATAAAACTCTTGCCTTCATAAAACAATTATGTGAGAACACCCTCATTTTTTTATAAAAACTTTTATAATAAGTAGTGTAAAAGGAATGATAATTATAATTGAAACATCCATTTCTTATATTGTAAGAGTTTTGCTATCTTAAGTCAATATGGTTTTGAAGAAACGAATTATCACACGGAGGCACGGAGGAACACAAAGTTTTAGCCGTCAGCTGTCGGCTGTCAGCAGTCAGCGATTCTTTGTTTTTCTGTTTTAAACTAAATCCTAAATTCCAACCCCTAAATCCTATTTATCGACTCGAGACTTTGTTGATTGTTTAACTAATCCGAAGGATTCGTATCACTATTTGACTATTTTCCTATTTAACAATTTAACTATAGCGATAGCTTTTGTGAAAAGATTCGAAAAATAAGACTTGCCCTCTCTATTCATATTGATTTCAAAAAATTCAATTGGGTCAAAATAATATTTATACAAATCATCAATACTGTAACAAATCAAAGTATAAGAATTGAAAAATCTTTCAGGATGATCTTGACTTGGTTTTATCTCTATTGGTTTAACTTTAATTATTTCCAAATGGAAATGATCAAATTGCCAACCAAACAGATTTAGCTCCTCTCTATTCATAAATCTTGCTATTTGGGTATTCGGATTTACAATGTCTGCTACATCGACCTTTATTCCTGCGATATGTTCATATAATGTCCATAATTTAATCCCATTTATTTCATGTTCAATAATTAAGTTTGCATAAGGTCCATCAGTCCTTTTACTTATTACTCTACCTTTTGCTATTGGAAAAATTGGTTCGGATTCATAATTATTATTTGGGCGTTTGATATCGATTCCCGTATGATAATGTTCAGGTATATTGGGCCTTGCTTTTCTTATCAACCCAAACTGCCCAATTTTAGTCAAATGGATTTTTGAAATGTCCTGGCGATCCTCTAAACATATTGGTAGGAGAATTTGTTCTTGAAATACAATTGTTATAATCAGAATAGTGAAGAAGTTAGTCATATTTTTTATCCTTGTTAAATTGTAGAGATTTATAAAAGTTTGTCAAGATTTTAACTGTTGGTCTGTTAGACGGTTATAAGAAAGACCGATGACAGAGGAGGCAGACCGGAGACAGAAATATAGAAAAAATGGGAAAATTGGGAAATGGATTTTTTTGCCTTTCCTAAACCCTAAATCCTATATCCTAAATCCTACTTATGCTATTCAACAATTTAACTTAGATTCGAAGAATCTACGAAGGAACAACGAACCAGGCACTACGAACTCTATTATTCAAAAGAACGATTAAAACTTTGAATGAGGTGGAGGGATGATTTCAAAAATTGTCAAATGTTGAGGGCGTGTTGCCCAAACAGAAAAAAACATAGAAAAAGGGTTCACTTTTCCGCTTTTTAATATATATTTATCATTGAGAATCAAGTAAATGTAAGCATT
>Ga0307437_1001631_pt1 | contig 14771 bp, 16 predicted proteins | sample SalMarWE160390MG_FD_202146 | JGI IMG/M metagenome (GOLD analysis project Ga0307437, IMG submission 202146) | Salt marsh sediment microbial communities from the Plum Island Ecosystem LTER, Massachusetts, United States - WE1603-90 | ecosystem: Environmental > Aquatic > Marine > Intertidal zone >...
CGACTTTGGCTATGATGATGCTTACGTTGCTGCTGTGAAAGGCGCTATCTTAAGCACTAACCCTGAAGCTAATATCATAGACATCAGCCATTCTATCGAGCCGCAGAATATCCTTCAGGCTGCTTTTATACTTGGTACTGCTTATCGCTACTTCCCTAAGCAAACAATTCATATGGCTATTGTTGACCCCGGCGTAGGTAGTGAGCGTCAGGGGATAATATTGAAAACACCTGCGGCCCTCTTCGTTGCCCCCGATAATGGCATCCTCAGCTATATAATTGATGATTTATTTCCCATTGAAAGTCGCTCATTAACCGAACATACTCATGACCTCAAAGAGATAGTATTTAAGACAGGCCTTGAAGCTGTAGCCATTACCGACCCTCGCTTCTGGCGACATCCAGTTAGCCCTACCTTCCATGGAAGAGATATTTTTGCCCCCGTGGCTGCCGGCCTCTCTCTAGGCATTTCCTTTTATGAATTCGGGGAGAAAATCAGGTCCCTGTACGTCCTCTCTATACCAAAGCCGTCTCTTGATCCAGAGGGTAATTTAGTTGGCCGGGTCTTACATATTGACCGCTTTGGCACATTGATTGCAAATATTAAAAACAATGATTTGCCTGGAAAAGATGTCCTGGTTGAAGTGGCTGGGCACTGTATTCAAGGTATCAGCAGTTACTATGCGCAAAATGAAGGGGTAATGGCTATCACGGGCAGCAGCGGTTATCTTGAGGTATCGCTAAGAGACGGAAGCGCGTGTGACTTTCTGGGCACGGTGGTAGGAGACGAAATAAAGGTGATTTCAGCCGTATAGCGAGGAATTAACCGCGCCAGGAGCGAGGAAAAGACCGCTGCTTCGGGGGGGGCAAAGTATGATAGCCAAAAACGAATTCTGGCAAATTATGGAGGCTTACGGTGCTCAGATCCAGCCTGCCCAGATCGTTTTCTACATTGCTGCGATCCTGCTTGTCGGATGGCTTTTTCTCAAACCTGGAAGAATCCAGACCCTCTTCGCAAAGCTATATCTCTCGATGGCATTCGCATGGAATGGCATTGCGTTCTATTTCGTACTTGCCAGGGATATGGCTGGTGGCAGCTACGGCAACTATGTCTTTGGTTCTTTGTTCATCATCGTCGCGGTGCTGTTTGCAGTCGATTTATTCAGGCAAAAGATGCGGTTCTCTCTTCCCACAGCCGGGTGGCGGAAGTATGTGACGTTGGTGCTGGCGCTGTTGGTGTTCTGCTACCCTTTGTTCGGCATGGTGTTTGGACATAGCTTCACGAGCCTCATGATGCCTGGCGCTTTTCCGTGCCCGACAACAGCCCTTGGTTTGCTCCTGCTGACAATGGCTCTGCCGCAGGTTGATAAGACGATCTACCTTCTGCTGCTTGTCTGCGCGATTCCGTTCACGCCATTTGTGCAAATTGCCAGGTATGGTGTCTACGAGGATACAATCCTGTTTGCTACCGGCGTTTATAGCTTGGTCTTGCTGTTGAGATACTGGAAAGCTGAGAACCTACCTGCCTGGTCATAGTGAGGGATGGGGCGCGGCTAACAAGTCGCTGCAACGGACATGGCTGTCGAGGCTCCAGTTAATGCCAGTTTTCGCTTGCAGGCGTTTTGGTGATTGTCGGGTGCATCACTTCAGCCGCCACGCCGCTAGCTCCCAGGCGGTATCAAGAATGTCAATCCCAATCACCACACCAAGCGAAAATACCGCTGCCAGGATAAATCCTCTTGCCAATCTAATAATGCCCGGCACACACATCAATCTCCAGAGGCTGCCCCTTGCCATCCTGAGCACCTTCCTATTGTCATTCTGAGCCCCGACTTGTCGGGGCGTGAAAATCTCTGCGGCTAAAACCTAAATCCTAAGATCCAAAGATCAAAATTCAAAACTCTAAGCCGTTTTGGTCATTTATATGTGGTAATATATACGATGCCATGGATACAGGCTTGAACAAAAGAGGCTTCAAGTGAGAGAAACTAATGAGCAAAAAAGATGGCTGGTAATTGTGGCGGCAGCAGTGCTGCTCCTGGCCTCATCTTGCACAATGCTCACTATCATCAGCCTGGAAGCTGAGCCAAACTGGACCGCTCCTTTGGATAGTCTCCAGGTGACGTGTATTGCTTCGGACCCTGATGGCGGCGAGCTAAGTTATGAGTGGGCAACCACCGAAGGTAATATTACTGGCACAGGGCCTGAAGTTATCTGGACTGCTCCTGAAGAAGTTGGCATGTACGACATCACAGTTGTGGTTAGTGATAGTCAGGGTAGGAAAGACACAGAATCGATAGCTCTCTTCGCGTCAAATGGTCCTCCACCAGTTATTGAAGACCTGATCGTTACTGCCAAAGGGCACGAGTATTTGAAAAAAACCACTACTGGGTACAAGGCTGCGAAAACAAAAGAATACGATATTGAGTGCATTGCTTCAGATATGGACGACGAACCCGGCGAACTGGTTTATGAATGGTCATGCGATGGCGGCGAAATTTCCGGGGAGGGCTCCTTGGTTACCTGGGCTGCCCCGAATACGGCTGGTGACGTTACAGTCACGGTAAAAGTGTTGGATGACGCGGGTAATTGGGTCAGGAAAAGCATAGTTTTCGAAGTGGTGTATTGTGAATCATGTGTGTTTTGGTAAAATGGTAATATATGTGATGTCCTGGATACAGGCTTGAACGAAAGGGGTTTAAAAAGAGAGAAACTAATGAGCAAAAAAAGATGGCTGGTAGTTATTGTAATCGTGGCGGCAGCAATAGTACTTGCGATCCTACTTGACACGATGCTGGCCAACCATCGGCCAGCCATCACCGGTCTGGAGGCTGACCCGGAGAAAGTTATTCCTTTGGGAAGTTGCCAGATTGCGTGTAATGCTACAGACCGCGATGGCGACGACCTGAGCTACAACTGGTCGGCTGACGGAGGTGGAATAACTGGGGAAGGAGATACGGTTACCTGGACGGCTCCTAACTCTGTAGGCTCTTATAATGTTACAGTCATCGTGACAGATGGCCACGGCGGTGCAGCCACAGATTATGTAATTATCACAGTAAGGACCAATAGGCCGCCAACCATTACCAGCCTGGTAGCCGATGCAGCCTGGACCCTTCCTTCGGGCGGTATCCGGGTAACGTGTATTGCTTCAGACCTTGATGGCGACGAGCTGAGCTATGAGTGGACAACCACCGGAGGTAGTATTTCTTGCACAGGCGCGGCTGTAAACTGGACTGCTCCTGAAGAAGTTGGCATATACCACACCACAGTTGTGGTTACCGATGGTCATGGTGATGAAGCCACAAGGTCGGTAATTCTCACCGTGATACTTGGTACTCCGCCAACTATTGAAGACCTGATTGTCACCGCCAAAGGGCACAAATATTTGAGAAAAAGCACGGCTGGCTGCGATTACGATGTCTGGAAAACAAAAGAATACACTATTGAGTGCATTGCTTCAGGCACGGGTGAACTGGTTTATGATTGGCTCTGCGATGGTGGCGAGATTTCCGGAGAAGGCTCCACGATTACCTGGACTGCCCCGAATAAGACGCTTGTTGAAGCTACAGTCACGGTAATAGTGTCTGATGTCGATGGCAATAGCGTGGCTAAGAGCATAGTTTTCCATGTGCCGTCTTGTACATGTGGTTCCTGGGGATAAAATTAGGAGATAAATGGCAGTTTTAGCTAAGGCATAGTCTTCCAGGTGGCGACCCGCACACCATGTGCCTTGCATACAGAATATGCCTGAAAAGTCATCCAACCGACAGTTTCCATCACCATTATAAGAGTGGTAATATATTATGTGATGCCCTGGATATAGGCTGGAACGAAAGAGGCTCCAGGGAGAGAAACTAATGAACAAAAAAAGATGCCTGGCAATTATGTTGATTGTGGCGGCAGCAGCGCTGCTCTTGTCCTCATCTTGCACGGGCAACCGCCAGCCAATTATCAACAGCCTCGAAGCCGAGGCAGACTGGGCTCTTCCTTCAGCTAGTCTCCAGGTGACATGCAATGCTTCAGACCGTGATGGCGACGAGCTAAGCTATAACTGGTCGGCTAGCGGAGGTAACATTACTGGTACCGGGCCTGAAGTTACCTGGACTGCTCCTGGAGAAATTGGTGTTTGCGACATCACAGTTGTGGTCGACGATGGTCAGGGTAGTAACGACACAGGATCGCTAACTCTCATTGCGGCGAATGGTACTCTGCCAATTATTGAAAACCTGATCGTCACTGCCAGAGAGCCCAAATATTTGAAAGAAACCAGTTATGGGTATAAGGTCGGGAAAGGAAAAGAATACGATATTGAGTGTATTGCTTCAAACACAAGCGGCGAACTGGTTTACGAATGGTTATGCGATGGTGGCGAGATTTCCGGCGAGGGCTCTATGATTACCTGGACTGCCCCAAATACAGCCTGTGACGTTACAGTCACGGTAATAGTGTTTGATGTCGCAGGTTATATGGACAATGAGAGTATAGTTTTCACCGTGGTGTCTTGTTCATCATGTGAGTTTGGGTGATGTTAGGAGATAAACAGCAGCTATAGCTAAGGGCATAGTCTTCCAGGTGGCGACCTGCACACTATGTGCAATTCATATGAAAAATCCTGAACAGGAGAGGCTATTTTGAGGTGGCATTTGTCAATGTCCAACAGGGTGACCAATTTTTTAAAAACCACTTTCCAGGACCGCTTCAAGAGATACCTGATTATATCCCTGATAATCCTGGGAATAGTCATCGGATTCACGAGTCAGGGAACACCAACTACCGATGAAGGTTTTGAGGTCCATTTCTTCCATATCCCCGGCTGTTCACACTGTGAGAAACAAGAGCCATTTAATGAAAAGTTAGCCAATACATACCCTGCAATTCAAATTATTGAACACGACGCCACTACACCTGCAGGAAGTGCCCTATTGTCTGAGAAACTTGCAGAGCTAGGGATAAAAGACGAGCCAGACTTTCCGATAACAATCTTCGAAAATCAAGTATTTGGTGGTTGGGAATCCGAGGAAACAACGGGCAGAGCAATTGAGGAGGCCTTACAACAATGTCTGGCGGGGGACTGCCCGCCACCGACAGGTGAAGAACCCGGACATAAAATCGTATTGCCCATCATAGGGGAAATTACACTTGCTGATTATTCGCTTCCAGCTTTGGCTGTAATTTTGGGTCTTGTGGACGGCTTCAATCCCTGTGCTATGTGGGTACTTGTTTACCTTATATCCCTGATAGCGACCTTGAGAGATAGAAAAAGAATATGGCTGATTGTCGGCTCCTTTGTTTTGGCTTCAGGAGTCCTGTATTTTCTGTTCATGACAGCATGGCTCAATGCTTTCCTGTTCATCGGCTACGTCAAGCCAGTGACAGTTGTGATTGGATTGGTAGCTCTGGGTGGAGGGATATTGCAAATAAGGGAAGTGATAGAGACAAAAGGCGCCATTGTTTGTGAAGTTACAGACGAGGAATCCCGAAAAAAGACGATGACCAGAATACAGAGGATTGTGTCTTCCCCCATAACCCTGGGAACGATAGTGGGAATTGTAGCTCTGGCCTTTTTGGTAAATTCTATCGAATTCGTCTGTTCAGCGGCAATTCCGGCTATTTTCACTCACGTTCTATCCTTGGCGAGTCTCTCCACCCTACAATACTATGGCTACATCTTGCTGTATGTTCTCTTTTTTATGCTCGACGACCTTATTATCTTCAGCACAGCTGCTTTTGCTCTGACTTCTAGCCTGGGAGACCGATATACAAAGTATTCCAGACCGGTAGGTGCAGCAATACTGATAATCCTGGGGGTACTGCTCCTTGCCTGCCTTTACTCTACTCAGTTAGAGTTTTTGAAACCCATATGCAGCGTACTCTGGTAGACCAGTAGGTGTGCGTGTCACCGACTCTGGGTATCGTTAGAGGCTAGAGACCTTGTATCCAGTCAAGAACCCCAAGCATCTCTAGGCCTGCGTAGACCATGAAAGCAATGAAGATATACGTTAGCGGTTTCGCTGGCAGCGCGTGTGCTGCCCGGGCTCCAAGCTGGGCCACGGGTATGCTGGTGGCTGCCAGGCATAACCATATGGGCAGATTCACATAGCCTAGGGAATAGGGCAGCAATCCAGATACCCCGAGTCCGTTTACGATATAGCCAACAATACCACCAAGGCTGGCAAGTATTATTGAAGCCACCGATGTTCCTATGGCGGTGTGCATGGGAAAGTTCAATGCTAACACCAACACAGCGACTATTAGTACACCGCCGCCAATCCCAGTCAAGCCACTTACTATGCCTATAGGAAAACCGCAAGCAGCTACAAGCGCGAGATTTTCCCGTGGCTCCGCATCCTCTCTTCTCAACTTGGGCATTATTCCCAGGCCCATCCATACTGCAATAGCCAGAATCAGTCCACCAAAGCCTACCGTTAGTATTTTTTCAGGAAGATGGGCCGCCAGGCTAGCCCCAACCAGGCCCCCGACCAGGGCAGATGAGCCTAGAACTAAGGCGGTTTTCCAGCGAACGGCCTTCTTCTTATTATGCCTCCAGCTCCCGCTTATGACTGTGGGCAGAATCACCAGCAAACTTGTGCCGAAGGCTATTCTTATGGCAATATCCGGAGCGACATCCATAGCCAGGGCAAGCCAGTAAATGACGGGAACCATAACGACTCCGCCACCAATTCCCAGCAGTCCGCTGGCAAAACCAGTGCCTGCTCCGGCAGCCAGCAATATAAGGATATGAGTTGCTGTCAGCATCTTTCCCTTCCCAGCTTGCCTTCAAGCCAGCCAGATTTGACAATCGACCTTTCATCTATTCCAGCAATATATGGCTTGATGTCCAGAAGCGGACTCCCGTCTATGGCGTCCAGTCCTTTCACCTTGAGGATATTCTTTTCCCTAGCAACCAGCTCCACTACAGTCAACCCCAGGGGACAAGGTCTGTGTGGTGACCTGGTAGTGAAGAGACCGTGTAAACTATCGTCCCAGGGCGTCTTAACCAACAGATGATATCCCTGAGACTTATGAAACCAAAAAATAACGATAATATGGGAAAATCCCTCAATGTCTTTTAAGCCTTCCTCGAATTCCTTAAATACCTCTATCCGAGAAATCTCCTCACTTCTATACCCCTGATAGGGGGCTTTCCTCGTATTCTTGAAGGGAGAATGAATTATCCCGATGGGCTTCAATTCCAGGCTATACCTATCTTCCATCAGACTGCCCTAACTCTTACTAACTCAGCTACTGATTCTTCAAATTATATCATTAGTCACATAGTTCACAACCCAAAGAGGGTTCGTTGTTTACCCACAACATGACTCACAGAAATAATCAAAACTAGTTTGCCTACCTCGGTAACTTCACTCGACATTGCCAGCCAAGGTAGACTCGCCTGACCTGCAGAAAATGGCATCAGGCGAACGATCTCCTTTTCCAAACAACTTTTCTGGCCAGCAGGGTGGCAACGACCGGGAGTAGTAGGGCTGGCCATGTTATGCTATTTCCTGGGCAGTGGTTTTACCCGCCAAGATTACAGTAAAACCAGCATCAGCAAAGAAACCCTGTCGCGGTAGTTCAATATGTTTTACTTCACCAGGGCTCTAAAACAACGTTGAGGTAATCTGCTTAACAGAAAAGCCAGCTTGCTTCAAAAGCATATCTAGTTCACCATAGCTATAGAACATAGCATGGCTGTAGAAACGATGTCCCGTTTCCTTTTCCCTTTGATAAAGTTGGCCCCAAGGACTTTCCTTCAATATCAAGCCCAATACCACTTTGCCTCCATTTTTGAGGAGACGGGCAGCTTCGCTCAAAATCTCCCTAGGTGAATCAACAAAATATAAAGTAACGACGAAGAAAGCTGTTCCAAAAACACCACCCTTAAATGACATTTCCTCGCCCCTGCCTAAGAGCACGCTTATGCCCCTATTTTCAGCCATCTCCAGAAGTTTGCTCGATGGGTCTAAGCCAATATCTATGCCTAAAGCCTGGGCAAACCGACCACTGCCTACTCCCACTTCGATCCAAGGCTTAGGTAGCAAAGGTAAAGTTTGCCTCAAAGCCTCGACTTCTGAAGCAAATATCAATCTTCCTTCTTCCTCAAACCAGGCATCATAGTCTGAGGCCAAAGAGTCAAAAACATGAATCTTAGACTCAATCATTGCTCCCGGAAGAAAAAAGATTCCTTGAAACGATTATTGCTATTCTCCAATAATGGTAATCTGATTTGTAGCCACCCTTTTTATCTCCTAAATTTTATCCCCAATGTGTACCCGACTCCAGATAGCAATAGCCCGCTCCAGAGACTCAATACCAGAACATTCGGGCGTTTTGTTATCAAAGCAAAGCTTCATATAATTTCTGAGCAGAAGCGCCCCAACACCTTCAATTGCCGAGCGCACTGCCCCCAATTGAGTAATAATGCTCTCACAGTCACGCCCATCCTCGATCATCTTCTCAACGCCCCGAACTTGCCCCTCAAGTCTTTTCAATCGGTTCAACAGAACTTCTTTTGATATCGTTTCTTCAACCATTATATCCTCCGGAGGAATCAGGCTCCGTTGACATACTATACCCCCACAGGGTATAATGCCCATTTAGTATTAAGCCTAATTGCTTCATGTTTGCATTTTACCACATGCTGTCTAATGTATCAGGCGAGTCGTATCAACAATTTGGGACGTACCAATGGACAAATTTGAGCCCAAGATAGTGGCATTCTTTTGTAATTGGTGCTCTTATGCCGGCGCTGACCTTGCCGGAGTGAGCAGGCTCAAATGCCCTCCAAATATCAGGATAATAAGGGTGATGTGCTCCGGTGGGGTAAGCGACCGCTTCATATTAAAGGCTTTTGCCCTTGGGGCTGATGGTGTTCTGGTCTGTGGCTGTCATCCCGGGGATTGCCATTATACAAAAGGTAATCTGAATGCTAGGCGGAGGGTGGTGGGGTTGAAGCCTTTCCTTAAGACTGTGGGCATTGATAGCGATAGGCTGAGGCTGGAATGGATTGGGGCATCTGAAGCACTAAAGGTGGTTGAGACGATTAAGAGTTTTACCCAAACCATAAAAAATCTTGGTCCCAGTCCGCTTAACAGGAGGCAAAAATGAGAATTGAATATGTACCCACTATATGTCCCTATTGTAGCTGCGGATGTGGAATATATCTCGTAGTCAAAGATGGCAAGATAATTGGACAGGAGCCGTGGAAAGAACACCCGGTAAACCAGGGGGCTAATTGCCCTAAAGGCAAGAATGCCTATGAGTTTCTCTATAGTGCAGACAGGCTGAAAATGCCGCTTGTGAGAAAGAATGGTGCTCTTCACGAGGCATCCTGGGATGAAGCTCTTGACCTAGTCTCCTCCAAACTAAAGGAAGCCAGCCCGGAGAGTTTTGGCTTTATCGCTTCATGTCGAAATAGCAATGAGGATGCCTATGTGATGCAGAAGTTTACCCGAGTGGTAATGGGCACCAATAATGTGGAATATTGCGGCAGGCTATGCCATTCTCCTGCAGCGGCTGCCCTAATTCCTGCCATGGGTTCAGGGGCAATGCAGACCTCTCAGCCTGAGATTGAGCTTGCCGACTGCATCTTTCTCGCCGGCGTTAATATTCAAGAGACCTTCCCCTTGATAGCTCGAAGGGTATTCCGAGCTAAAGGCAAGGGAGCTAAGGTTATCTATACCGACCCCAGGAAAACTGCCACGGCAAGGCATCTGGCTGATATTCACCTACAATTAAGGTCAGGCACTGACGCTGCCCTGATAAACGCCATGATGAGCATTATCCTAGCTGAAGGGCTCGAGAACAAAGAGTTTATTGCCTCAAGGACGGCCGGGGTTGATGAACTGCGCAGTTTTCTCTCCAAAATTAATTTGAAGCAGGCAGAGGAAACTACTGGGGTGCCGCTGGCAAAGATTAGAGAGGCGGCAATCACCTATGCCAAGGCAGAGAGGGGTTGCATCCTTTATGACCAGGGTATGTCGCAGCATTATGTTGGCACTGACAATGTCAGGAATCATGCTAACCTGGCTCTTCTCTGTGGGCATGCTGGCAAGCCTGGGAGCGGCATAAACTCAATGAGAGGGCAGATAAATGGTGAGGGCACCGGTGACATGGGCTGCCTATGTGTTTTCTATCCTGGTTTCAAGCGCGTTGGTGAAGAAACAGCGAAGTTCTTTGAACAGGCTTGGGGAGTAGAAAACCTGCCTACAAAGCCGGGGATTACCTACATAGACATGCTGTATAAATGCCCTTACCTCTATATTGTGGGTGGAGACCCGACGATGGCAGTGCCCGATGTGAATAACGTGAAGAAGGCTTTAGAAAAGGCTAGTTTCATAGTGGTTCAGGATATATTTCCCACTGAGATAGCTAAGCTTGCGCATGTAGTATTGCCTGCAGCGACCTGGGTGGAGAGGCAGGCTACTCATACTTGGATAGACAGAAGAGTACAGAAGATAAACAAGGTTGTTGACCCGCCTGGCGAGGCCAAGCCTGACTGGCGGATTATATGCAGCCTGGCGGAGAAAATGGGCTACAAGGATAAATTTGATTTTTCTTCAAGCGAAGAGATATTTGAGGAAATAAGAAGCTGTGTTCCCCAATATAAGGGGATAACCTACGAACGATTAAGCAAGACGATGGGAGGGATTCACTGGCCATGCCCTTCAGAAGATCATCCCGGCACCCCCACTATGTTTCTGCAGAAATTCAACACCCCTGATGGTCTGGGGCATTTCCAGGTTGTGGAGTTTAAGCCTCCAGCGGAATTACCTGACGACGAGTATCCCTATGTTCTGACCACAGGGAGAAGCATTTTCCATTATCATACCGGAACTATGACACGCAGGACGCCCAAGCTGAATGATGAGGTTCGCCGCGGTTTTGTTGAGGTGAACCCCGAGGATGCCGCTAAGGCAGGGATAAAAGACGAGGATATGGTTACTCTGGAGACAAGGCGAGGCAGAATTGAAGTTGAAGCCAGACTCACTGACGAGGTACCGCCAGGACTATTATTTCTCCCCTTCCACTTTATTGAATCCCTTGCCAATGTGCTGACAATATCAGCCTTAGACCCCAGTGCCAAATGTGCTGAAACCAAAGTCTGTGCTGTCAGGATGAAGGTGAAAAAGTAAGAGCAATCAGTCTGAAGAGCAAGTACTGCCGCCTACTAACAGAAGATAAACAGAAGGAGGAGTATTTATCAAATATGCCAAAGGTAAAGAATCCTCTCATCATGGTAAATAGCAGACAAAATATATTAACTGTAGACAGGATTCAGCCGTATTCCTGTCTAAGCTATGAAAATACAGGTAAGGCAATTAAGGGGAAAACTAATTGAACCAGCAAGCTGCGGAACAGGCAACGGCAATAAAGCTGAATGAAGACTATTGTGCCAGTTGCTCCCTATGCGCCTCACTCTGTCCTTTCGAGGCGATAAAGAGGGATCCAGAGACAAGGAAGATGGTCCTTGAGATAGAGAAATGCCAGGTATGTGGTATCTGCTACTCAGCTTGTCCAGCCAAAGCCATTGATATTTTCTACTACGATTTGATCTCACTGACCAGGTATCTTGAAAATGCCCGACGAGAGTATGATTCCGATACACTGGTCGTTGTGTGTAAGGGGAGCAGTCCAGATTTTGACACGGCAGGAAATCTGTTTGGGGTCTCTAAGTTTATTCCTCTATCCGTCCCCTGTGTGGGGCGCCTTTCCGAAGACATCTTTTTGAAAGCCATTACCAGCCTGGGCATCAAAAAGATATACGTTCTCGCCTGCGATGAAAACTACTGCCGGTTTGAGAAAGGAAGTGCTCTCAACGGGCGAAGAGTGACTGCACTAAACCTGTTGCTAGAGCGACTTGGCTTTGGCGAAGATGTCATTGTTCTGAAGAGAAACAGCGCTAAGGTGAAAGCCGATAGAGATAAATGTATCAGATGTGGCAACTGTGTGTTCTATTGCCCCTATGAAGCCGTTAAATTGGATGGTACCGAGCCAGCCAGTTTTGACCTGGAGCTATGCCAGGGGTGCGGTATATGTGTAGCTATGTGCCCTGCTATGGCGTTGGAACTCGAGGGCTGGGAAAGGGAATATATTTCTGCTTTGATTTTGGAGCTATGCTCACAGATGCAACAGCCCAAGGTTCTGGTATTCCGCTGCCAGTGGTCAACCTTTCCTTTGCTTGATGATGACCTTGAGCCAAATGTTCGTTTCATAGACTTGCCCTGTGCTGGGAGGGTGGACACCTTCCATGTTCTGCAAGCTTTTGCACAGGGTGTGGACGGTGTTATGGTGGTTGCCTGCCCTGCGGAGGACTGCAAGTTGAAAGAAGGGAGTAAGGAGGCTTATTGGGGGATACTGCAGTTAAAGGGAAAATTAGACCAAATTGGCCTGGGGGAGAGACTCCATTTCTGCTCCATCGCCCCGAGATATCCGCAGAGTTTCACTCAAGAATTGAGGCAATTCAAGGAAAAACTGGAGATCACCGCTGAAGGAGGTTAATAATTGATTGTAACTGAGCTAAAACCCTTAGACGAGATCTTAAGTCTCATCTCCCCCTATTCTACAGTCCTGATCGCCGGCTGTGACGGCTGTACTCAGCCACCACGGAGTATAAAGGAAGCCGAAAATTTGAGCCGGCTCCTCGAACTTGGTGGGAGGCATAGAGACAAGGAATTTAGCTTCAAGGTGACCACCATCCCCAAGCAATGCGACTCGCATTTGGTAGCTACTACGCTTAGAGAACAGCTCCAGGGCATTGAGGCTGTCCTTTCCTTGGGCTGCGGAGCTGGAGTGCAGACCATAGTACGAGCCTTTCCAGACCTCATTGTCCTTCCTGCTCAGAACACTCTTTTTATTGGGATGGAGGACAGGGAAGGAGCGCTGTTGGAAGAAAAGTGTGCTGCCTGTGGGGATTGTTTACTCGGCTTAACCGGCGGCATTTGCCCGCTTACAAGCTGTGCTAAGGGTTTGCTCAACGGTCCCTGCGGTGGTTGTAGCAACGGAAAATGCGAGGTAGATGCAGAGAAGGATTGTGCCTGGTACCTTATCATCAAACGCCTGGAGAAACAAGGCAAACTGGATACTCTGGAGGAGATTCATCCTCCTAGAAATTTCCAGGTAGTGATGAGACCAGGAAGAATTATAGAGCGACCTTTAGAGGAGGTAAAGCAATGAAAGGAGATATGTATCTTATAAGGTCTGCTGATGACGAAATCTTGAAAAGGGCTGAATGTGGCGGTGCAGTTACCTCACTCCTCAAATTTGCCCTGGAGAGCAAAATGGTGGATGCCGTGCTGGCGGTAAAGGCCAGAGATGGCGATAGATATGATGGCATCCCTGTGCTGATAACTGACCCGGAGGCAGTGATAGAGACAGCGGGGTCGCTGCATTGCGTTTCCCCTAATATTGCCCGATTTCTCAAGGAATACCTGAACGGCGCCTTCGACATGAAAATAGCTGTAGTCTGCAAGCCCTGCGATGCCAGAGCGATTATCGAGCTGGTTAAAAGGGCTCAGATCAAAATGGAGAATCTCATTCTTGTTGGTCTTAATTGCACCGGGACACTCCCATCGGCGGCTGCAAAGCAGATGTTCCGTGAGATATTCGAGGTGGATCCCGCTGATGTCGTGAGAGAAGACATAGAAGAAGGCAAATTAACTATCACGCTGAAGGATGGCACTGAAAAAGAGAAAGATTTGGACGAGCTTGAGGAAAAGGGATATGGAAGAAGGGAGAACTGCTGCAGATGTGAAGTGAAAATCCCAACCATGGCAGACTTAGCCTGTGGCAAATGGGGCACAGAGGGCAAAAAGGCGACTTTTGTCGAGGTCTGCTCTGAAAAGGGGGCTGATTTCATCGAGAAAGCTATTGAAGCGGGATATATCAAGGTGGAAAAGCCTGATAGTGCAGCGATAGAGACTCGGAAGAAAAAGGACAAGGAAGAAATCAACAGGGCCAGGAAACGGCAGGAGAAGGATTTTGCCTTTCTTAGGGACATGAGCACTGAGGAGAAATTCAACTATTGGTTCGGGCAGTTCAGTCGCTGCATCAAGTGCTATGGTTGTCGGGATGCTTGCCCTATATGTTACTGCAAAGACTGCATTCTTGAGGCAGACAGGGGAATGATACCTCCCGGAGAAATTCCACCTGATATCATGTTCCCTATGATAAGGATCGTGCATGTTATGGATTCCTGCGTCAACTGTGGCCAGTGTCAAGACGCTTGCTCCATGGAAATTCCCCTTGCCCGGCTTATCTTTATGCTGAACAGGGAGCTTGCCGACGTCTTTAAATATGAACCAGGAATGGATGTAAATGCTCCTATCCCCTTGAAGTCGGTTACAGATGAGGAATTAACCATGGATGGTATTGAAATCCAGGTCTAAGCAAAATGGGAAAATGGAATAGAGAACCCCTAGCTATGCCTTTTCCTTATCCCTCAAGCCTTACTAACTAAGCTATCAATTTTTCAAATTATATCATTAGCCACATGGTTCACAACTCAAGCAGGGTTCCTTGTTTACCTTTAACATAACTTATTTAGACTTTTGGTCTTCGTCGCAAGGTTTCTTTTGAGTTCAGCGGTGTGACTTCAGGCCTAGATGCTTCATAAACTGTGATTACATCCCCAAGTTTGACAAACTCACCTTTTATAAAACTCATTTGTGATGGTGTTAGAGGCTTAACAGCGCAAGGGCGCAAAGGGCTATTAAGTTGTATTTGGTCGGGCGAAAGCAAACTTACTACCTGTGCTATTTCCCCAGCGAA
>Ga0307437_1001638_pt1 | contig 14735 bp, 9 predicted proteins | sample SalMarWE160390MG_FD_202146 | JGI IMG/M metagenome (GOLD analysis project Ga0307437, IMG submission 202146) | Salt marsh sediment microbial communities from the Plum Island Ecosystem LTER, Massachusetts, United States - WE1603-90 | ecosystem: Environmental > Aquatic > Marine > Intertidal zone >...
AGAATGACAACAGCCATCAAGAGAGTACAAGTCGTTCGCAGGAGACAGGCCGGGGGTTATCTACTGGCCAAGCGGCTCCTGGATCTCGTGAGCGCGACGATCCTTCTGGTTTTTCTGTCACCAATCCTGGTCCTCATCGCAGTCGCTATCAAATTGGATTCCAAGGGACCCGTTCTCTTTAGACAAACGCGCGTTGGCTGGGACGGCCAGCCTTTCACCATGCTGAAGTTCCGTTCCATGATAAACAATGCAGATCAGTCTCTACATAGAGACTTTGTTAAAGAGTTGCTGCGAAACGCCAAAAACTCCAGCCAGGCTGACTCAGGGCCCAAAACAATGTTCAAGGTGAACGACGATCCTCGCGTCACGCGACTTGGTCACATTCTTCGTCTCACCAGTCTGGACGAGTTGCCGCAGCTCATCAACGTGCTAAGGTGCGAAATGAGCCTCGTGGGACCGCGTCCTGACCTGTCTTATGCTGTGGAAGAATACGAACCGTGGCAATGGCGCCGCTTTGAGGTATTACCTGGCCTCACGGGACTGTGGCAAGTCAGCGGCCGATCAAAACTACTGCCAACCGAGATGCTCGAGTTAGATGTCCAGTATGCCGACGAATGTTCGTTCTGGCTCGATTGCAAGATCCTACTAGAAACAGTCCACGTTGTCTTGCGTATGGTTGGCTCCGGCTAATTCAATTCATATCCAGGAGAGTGATATCCCATGAAACTCAGAGGCAAGCGGATCATTGTGACTGGTGGCGCGGGGTTTATCGGTAGTCACATCGTAGACCAACTCGTGGCTGCTGATAACGAAATCATCATCATAGATGACTTTTCAATCGGAAAGTGGGAGAACATTGACCAGCATAGGACGAATACCCAGGTCCACGTACAGCGAGTAGATGTACGCGACCTGGATGCGATGGTCCGCCTTACCAAGGGTGTGGACGTTGTGTTCCACTTAGCCTGTGCTTGTGTGCGGGCTTCCCTCAATGATCCAATGTCCTCACATGATATAAATGCTACAGGCACCCTGAACATGTGCCAGGCTAGTTTGAAAAATGGCGTGAAAAGGTTCATATACACCTCCTCGTCCGAGGTATATGGTAGCGCATTATACGTGCCTATGGACGAGGGACATCCCTTGAACCCGACAAACGCGTATGGCGCAAGCAAGGCCGCCGGTGAGCTCTACGCTTTGGCGTATTGGCGTTCCTACGGTCTACCATCAGTGGTTGTACGGCTCTTCAACGTCTACGGACCACGAGAGCACTCTGAAGGCACCCGTGCTGAGGTCATACCCAAGTTCGTCATGCGCGCCATGGCGGGGCTACCGCCCGTAATCTTTGGCACTGGCCAGCAAACACGTGTGTTTACCTGGGTGGAAGATACTGTCTGTGGCATCATCAAGGCTGCTGAATGTGATGAACTCGTGGGAGACTGCGTGCACCTCGGAGGGAGGCAAGAAGTCAGCATCGCAGCGATATGCAACCTGGTGCTGAGAAAGCTGGGACGTCACGACCTCAAGCCCCTCTATCTTGAAGATGGTCGGCCGGGAGACGTAGAACGCCATTGTGCCGACATCAGCAAGGCTAAGAGGCTACTGGGCTTCTCGCCAACTGTTGATATTGATGTCGGTATAGACCGATACATCCAATGGGTTCGAGAGCAAAACCCCGACCTGGAAAATTGGGTGAAGCAGGAGAGGATACGAAACTGGGATGGCTCCGGCACATCCAGCGTGGGGCAGTCCAGGGAAGCAGTGGGTCTGGCGTATCCGCACACATTGCCGGGCCATTAAAGGACGTGAGTTCTTCGCGATCACTTGACGTAGCGAGTAAGTGGTGGCATAATCTATACAATCCCTGGTGAGTATATTCTCTTTGTTCACTACCGGACACTTTTGCCAAACACTCAGGCTTCGATCACGAATGGCACGAAGATGCGAACTTCACGAATGTTGTCTTGCCAATTCTAACCGAAATTCGTGACATTCGTCCATTTATCCATTCGTATCGTGGCATTCATTCGTGGCATTCGTGTTCACAAACTGTCCGGTAGTGAATCTTTATATTGGACTCAGAACTCTGGGGAGAGGAGATTGAACATGGGATCCCAATCTATGTGTACCAAGTGTGTCCTGCCGGCCAGTACACCTGGTATTGAATTCGACAGCAGTGGAGTTTGTAACTATTGCAGTACTTACGTACCCATGGAGGTTCAGGGCGAGGAGAAGTTAATAGAATCTCTCGATGCGTTCCGAGGAAAAGGCAAAGAATATGATTGCCTGGTTTGCATTAGTGGTGGTAGAGACAGTACGTATGCTATGTGGAAGTTGGTAAATGACTACAAAATGCGGGTACTGGCTGTAAACTATATGAACCCATTTACTTCTGAGCAGGCCCGTGTAAATATGCAAAATGCCTTGAACATCTTAGGAGTTGACTGTATAAGTTGGGGGTTTCCGAACGATATTCATAAGAAGGCTACAAGGAAGGCTCTTAAGGCATGGTCTCATCGTCCTTCTTCAATGATGATCCCTATTGTATGTACCCACTGCAAGCTATGGTGGCCAAGGTTTTTTCAAGTCGCAAGGGATAACAACATTTCCCTGGTAGTCATCGGCAGTAACCCCTTAGAGACCGCATCGTTCAAAAAGCAGGGCCTGGGCGGCGCGAGGACCTATCACAGGCTCTCCAATCTGCCCAGGATTGCGGCAAAGTCTCTCAAGGAAGTTGTCTTGAACCCCCACTACCTGATCAATTGTTCGTGGAGCACAGTAGCAAAGCTATATTTGATGTCGAGTCACAGCAGCCCTTACTTGCGATGGAGATATCAGGACATAACTGTCCTGCGACTCTTCGATCATATCAAATGGGATGAAAAGGAAGTGATGTCCACGATAACAGACAATCTTGGCTGGCAGAAATCTTCTGAAGTTGCTTCTCCCTGGAGATTCGACTGTCGCCTTGATTATGTAAGAAGGTTGATGTATGCTACGACCATCGGCGTGAGTGAACTCAGAGACCTTTTTAGCAAAATGATCAGAGCGGGGCAAATGACAAGAGAGGAAGCATTGGAACGGCTAAAGACAGAAGATGTTGTTCCTAAGGATGTTGCCGAAGATGTTTTGGCGGATCTCGGACTGAAGCCCTCGGATTTGCACTTAGATTAGATGATTAGATGCGGGCGACGACACATCGTTTACTGCCTGACCCACAGCACATCATTAACCTTTAGGTTGTGAAAATGAAATCAAGGCTTCAGTCGGATTTGGCTCGATCTGACTCGGCCAGCGCCCAGTATGGTTTACTCCTGCTTGTCCTGGCGTTGGCCACAGATTTACTGACGCCGTTCTTGATCTGGAAGGGCATCTTGCCGGCCTCTACGCGCTGGGTCTCCCACGCAGCGGTGGTGGCAATGATGGCCGCTGTCTACGTCCGCATGATGGTCTTCGACCGGGTGCCTCTTGTTGTGTTGGTAATTGCCGGAGTCTCGGTGATCGGTGTCAGTGTTGCTCTCTTTGCGGAGCAGGATATTGTGCCCACACTCTGGGGCTGGTGGGTCATGTTCCAGTACCCGCTGGTGGGTCTTTATGCCTACCTTCAGCCGCAGTGGCCTGAAAGATTCCCCCAGCGTTTGCGCCTGCTTTGTACGGCTATCCTGGGCTTGCAGGTGATCGTCCAAATTGGCCAATACCTGACCGGAGAGCAGCCGGGCGACAACCTGGCAGGTACATTCGGGCGGCACGGCGTCGGGCCGCTGGTGATCTTCATAATATTTGCTTTGTGCCTGGCTTTGGGCCAGTGGTTGGCCCGGGGAGAATGGAAGACTCTGGCCTGGGTCTTAGCCATGGGCAGCATCTCGAGCACGTTGGGCGAGATGAAACTCTTCCTGTTTGCCGCAGTCGCTTTGGGAATGATGGCTATCGCGATATTTGTCTTTCGGGGTGGGCATTTTGGGCGTCTGTTCGAACTGGTACCGTACGTGGTGCTCTTAGGGGCCGTGGTGTCGGTTTTTCTTGGTTTCTACAATGCAGTCGTGCCAAGAGCCGAGCAGAGACCGTTAGAGTCATACCTGGAATTGGGGAATCTCGATCATTACCTGGGTAATGTGGAACTATCAGATTCAGGAAAGTCAAGTGGAAGATATTATGGAAGATCAGAACTGGGGCGCAATTATGCCCTCATCTATGGCTGGAATACGATCCGCAGAGACACCAGGACCTTCTTATTTGGCCTGGGCCTGGGGGCACGCGGTGAAAGCCGCTCGCTGGGCACAGCCGGCCAAGGACTGCTGGAGGGAGGATATGGGCTGACCACGGGCACCAGCCTGTTGGTCATACTGCAAGAGTTGGGCCTGATGGGCCAGGTTGTCTTTGGTGGTTTTGTCCTGTTGACAGTGGTGACCATGTCTAAGGATATAAAAAGGTACCCGCGCTCCGAGGCGATGGAACTGCGATACGCACTGGTGCTGTTCTCCCTGCTATGGCCCGTGTGGGTATGGTACCAATCCGTATGGACTCAGCGCGTACCAATGCTGCTCTATTGGGCAACATTGGGCTACACTCTTGGCGAGGCCAAGCAATGCCAATTGCTACTACTGACGAAAGCCGGCCGTTTGTCAATTCGGGAGACGTGCTAGAATGCGTGCGATGCTTGTAACCGGCTTTTACCCCGGGGAGAGGATGGGAGGTGCTGAATATCAGACCGCGCTTCTCGCCCAAGGTTTGGTGGCCCGGGGACACGAAGTGGTATTCCTGGCTACAGATGCAAGTAAGGAAGACGTAACCGAAGTTGACGGCATAATCGTCTGGGAGATTCCAGGCTGGCGTATAACTGGGTGGGCAGAGCACAAGCAGCACGTGGTCAAAGCAATTCAGGAAACCGCACCCAACATTTGTTACGTTCGTTTGCTTACAGAACTTGCCAACATGATGACACCGTGCCAGGAGGCAAGTATTCCCGTCGTCTCCGTATCTAGCAGCCTAAAGGAGGTATCTCCTTTTCTGTTTGGTTATCATCCTAGAGAAACGATAGGGTATTTGCGCTCGTTCCGAACAGTTCCTCATTTTCGCTCGTTCTTAGCCATTCGCTTATCAGCCATGCACGTGTGCAACACGCACGCCTTGAAACGCAAAGTCCAGCACTGGTTCCCCAGAAAGCCAATCCGGACCATCTACAACGGCTCGCCAGTCCCACCGCGCCAGGAAATCCATCGCACATCTACCGGGCAGGTCATCTGGGTAAACAACCTGAAACGATGGAAACGGCCACAACTTTTTGTGGAATTGGCCCGCCGCCTGCCTCAATTTCGTTTTGTCATGATTGGTGCCCTGGCCCCACGTGGAACGCATGCGCAGGCGCTTGGCAAGATGATGCAACAAGGCCCAGCCAATTTTCAATACCTTGGCTCCATGCCCGTGGAGCAGGTTAATAAGCATATCAGCCAGAGTGACTTGCTGGTGTACACGAGCAAGGCTGATGTGGAAGGTTTCGGCAACTCTTTCCTGCAGGCGTGGTTTCGAGGCGTGCCTACAGTCAGCCTGTCTTTTGAACTGGACGGTATTCTGGAACGGGAAAAAGTAGGGCGCTTTGCACGAACTTTTGAGATGTAAGAGATTTGATGGAAGATAAAGCCACCCGCCTGGAAATGGGACAGCGGGCTAGAGAGTACGCCATGCGTCATTACCCTGCTGAGAGGATGGTCGCCGACTACGAAGCGTTGTTCAAGGAAATCTTGAACACAAGTTGCCATTGAAGACCTGACTGAGGAGCAAGAATGAACCGCGAACAGACGCTATCGCGCCCACGCCACCTGGCGTGGATACTCACCAATTCGTTGACCGACGTGTTGCATGCAACGGCGCGACTGGAACCCACCCGTGAACTACGGAAGTTGGGTTGGAGGGTCACATTGGTTGCAGCCGGACCAGGCGGTAAACAATCCATTCGCGGCGTTGAGGTGCACTGCATCCCAATGCCCCAGACATATTTTCTGCGTCAATTGGTATTCCATCTCAGAGTGATCCAGTTTTTGGCACGCGAGTGGGCTACCCTTGACATCATTCTTTTCCACCAGATGTCAGCGCTGTGGCTCCTACCGCTCAGGCTTGTACACATTCTAACCGGCCGGAAACGCCCGCTGCTGGTGATGGATACCCGCACACTACCTATGACGGTGACGACACGGAAGGATCAGCGGCGTGCGTTGTTCTACCACCTCACGAATCGCGTGGCTAACCGCTGGGCGGATGGGCAGACGGCCATCACGCAGCACATGGCCAAGACAGTGGGCATCCCAGCACAGCGACTATGGGGCATCTGGCCATCCGGCGTGAATCTGGATCTGTTTGCCCCGGCACAGACGGCCCGGCGATGGCCCGCACCTGGGGAACCAATTCATCTGATCTATGTTGGCGTGTTGCATCATGAGCGCAATCTCATGACATTGAGCCGGGCAGTGGAGAAAGCGAACGCCGAAGGGATGGCATTTGTTCTATCACTCATCGGGAAGGGTACGGAGCGGTTGGGCCTGGAGAAATTCGCACTCCAGACAGAGGGACGAGTTCGCGTGCTCCCACCCGTTCCATACAATCAGGTTCCGGAGTCGCTGGCGCGAGCACACGTCGGGGTATTGCCCTTCCCAGATGAGGAGAAAATGCGGGTATCCAGCTTTATCAAGCTATTCGAATATATGGCCGCGGGGCTGCCGCTTCTGGCCACCCGGATCGTCTGCCATACTGACGTGGTGAACGGCGGGAATTATGTGTTTTGGGCCGAGGACGCAAGCGTGGAAGGATTACTCGCAGCCCTGCGCCTGGCCTGGCGTGACCGGGCCTCTCTGGGCAGGATGGGACGCGAGGCAGCCACGGCCGCGCAGGCGTGGACGTGGCAAGCGTCGGCCAGAAAGTTGAGCGCTGCCCTGGAACGCGGCATTGTAGATGCCGACAATGGGAGATATATCCTATGAAGACTTACAATAGGTCCGTGCTCGTTACAGGGGGCGCCGGTTTCATCGGCAGTCATTTGTGTGAGGCCCTGGTGAGGAGAGATGCCCACGTGACGGTAGCGGACAACCTCTCGAACAGCACACTGCAGAATCTCCAGAACATAGCCGATCAGATAGAGTTCCATGAGCTAGACCTTCGTAGTTCAGCCTTCAGGGATCTACTCCTTACTGGCGACTTTGACGTGATATTTCACCTGGCGGCTAATGCCTACGTTCCCCCCTCCATCGAGAATCCAGATTACGATTTCCAGACCAACTTGGTAGCATCCTTCCAACTGCTGGAGACTCTGCGTGGCTCTGGTTTAGGCTCCACCCTGATCGTGGCCTCATCAGCGGCTGTTTATGGAAATCCGAGCCGTATTCCCATCTCGGAGACAGACATCACCGTCCCTATCTCACCCTACGGAGTCAGCAAGTTGGCTATGGAGCGCTACGTCTCTGTATACAGCCCACTATACGGCTTGAAGGCGGCCTCGTTGCGTTTCTTCTCCGCCTATGGACCCAGGCAGCGAAAGCAAATTGTGTACGACTTCATCAAGAAGATCTCTAACAACCCGGGTGAGTTGGTAATCCTGGGTGATGGGACTCAAGTTAGAGATCTGATCTATGTCGAGGACATCGTGCAGGCGGCGCTAGTCGTACTAGACAATGCTCCATTGGAAGGCGAGGTGTACAACGTGGCCGGAGGGCGCGGGTACTCGACTCGAGAGATCGCCGAGACAATGACTAACGTGATGGGGCTGAGTCCCAAGTTCCACTATACGGGATGCATTCGACCAGGGGATCCCGAAAAATGGATCGCTTGCATTGACAAAATAAGCAGGCTAGGGTTCCGCCCCCGCATTTCCCTGGGAGAGGGGATAAAACGCACAATAGGGTGGTATACCTCGATTAAGGATCCAGCATGAACAACAATGGGAAGAGGCGGAACATTGCCTACATCGTTTCTATGCCCAACGGCATGGATGCGTGGAGTTTTCGGGAGATAGAGGCGCTTACAGAGAGCGACATCAACATCGCGGTCTTCCCTCTAAGGTATGCCCCTGGGCCTTATATGCCCAAAGAGGGCTGGGATTGCTACCGATTTAACAAGTGGTTGGTCATTCTACGGCAGCCCTTGTGGCTCATCAGACATCCAATCACTTACGCACGCTTGCTTCTCGAGGCCATCAGAACGCACTCTCTGATAGATTTCCTCCTGGGCTTCGACTTCGCTCAGCAGATGGCTAAGAGAAAGATAGAAATGATCCATTGCGTTTTCGGGGGTCACCAACTTCTAATCGGTTACTATTGTAGTAAGATACTGAAGATTCCGCTCTCGGTGGCCTTGTATGGATATGATCTCCGGGATAACCCAAACTGGTCTATGTTCCGAAGAGCGGTCGCGTTATGTGATAATATCGTTGTTAACTGTGACTTCCACAGACAGTTGCTGAGCCAGATCGTGGGAGACGAATTGGGACAGAAAGCGAAAGTCATCCGCCACTATGCACAGATACCGGTGAATGGTCACTCTGACAAAGTTATAATCTTGATTGTCGGCAGGTTCATGGAAAGGAAAGGCCACGATTTGCTCTTTCGAGCCGTGCGCGCCCTGGACGCCGAGGCAGATAGCGTAGAAGTGTGGGCGGCTGGTCTCCCAGGCACGGTAGACGTGCAGCAATTGGCGTACGATTTCGAGGTGGAGGATAAGGTCAGGATATTTGGGAGTGTTACCGACCAAGCGTTGGACGTTCTATACCGACAGTGTGATATCTTTTGCTTGCCATCCAGGACCGATAGCCAAGGAGTGAGCGAAGGCTTGCCTGTATCTCTCATAGAAGCCATGTCTTACGCGAAACCCGTTATCGCTACCCGGCTAGCCGGAATACCAGAGTTGGTCGAGGAGATACTTGTGGATGAGGGTGATGTCGAGGGATTGACGAAAGCCCTCAAACACTTCATAGATGATCCTGAACTCAGGCGATCATCTGGAGCCAGAAATCAGGAGATTGTCAGGAAGCGATATTCAAAACGGAATGTCTCCATGACACGAGATTTGTGGCTTGAGATTCTGAACAATAGATGAGAAAGTAATTAGTCGGGTAGTCGGGTAGTCGAAAGGAGTACGTAATATGAAAGTAGCGATCATCGGTTGTGGACAGATATCGCGGGTGCACATCAGTGCCCTTCAGGAGATTGCGGGACTGGAGATCGGCGCGGTGTGTGACCGGGATGAGTGGCGTGCCCGGGAGGTCGCCAACCTGGCCGGGGGCGCCAAGGCATACGATGATTGGGCGACCTTGCTCCAACAAGAGCATCCCGACGCTGTCCACATTTTGACGCCTCCCAAAACGCATGCGGCGCTGGCTATCCAGGCCATGCAAGCCGGCTGCCACGTCCTGGTTGAGAAGCCGATGACCGTCAGCCTGCAACATGCCGACAGTATGATTGCCGCCGCTCGAGAAAACCGGGTCAAGCTATGCACCAACCACAACTACCTCTTCAAGCCTTCCATCGTGAAGGCCCGGCGGCTGGTAGAGAGTGGGGCTATCGGTCAGGTTGTCTACGTTTATAGTTATTATGGCCTCTCTGGCGAAGGGAGTTCCTATGCGGGCAGCGCTGGTCGCTCCCACTGGGCCTGGCGTCTCCCCGGCGGCGCTTTTACCAACTTCTTGCCCCATCTGATCTACCTTCAGTTGGCATTCCTCCAGCACGTTGACGCGGTCGCTGGCGTGGCCCTGTCGCAAGAAGGTAAAGTTGGAGGACCAGCGACTGAGATGACCATCTTACTTCATGGATCCAGCGCCTCTGGGACTATGTCCATCTCGATGCGGGCCAAGCCTTATGCCAAGTTTGTAGACATCTACGGCACAAAGGGGATCATCCACGCCGATCTGGTCGGAGAAGTCTGTACGATTCACAAGGACAGACGGTTGCCACGCATGCTTTCCAAGGCACTTTTTAACCTGGAAAACAGTGTTCAGCTTGCCTCCGGAACAGCGACAAGCATAGCCAAGGTGGCGCTGGGTGGGATGAAGAGCGCGCCCGGCCTGCGCACCCTCGTCCGCGAGTTCTATGCCAGCATACAGAATGACTCCGAGCCCCCCGTGTCAGGCGAAGAGGGCCGGAAAATGGTCGGGGTTATGGAGATGACGTGGGCGAAATCTCGGGCCCAGCCTTCCCGCATTGCAGTCACCGTTTCCAAGAGCGTGCCCGCAGGCCCCAGGACCGACGCCGAGCGCAGCGTTCAGAGCAAAGGTATGCCGGGCAAGGTTCTAGTAACCGGCGCCACCGGCTTCCTGGGGCACCGATTGGTGGCAGCGCTCTCGAGGTGCGGCGCGGACGTCGTGGCCCTGGTACGCGACGAGAGCCAGGTCTCACCCGACCTTGAGCGCCAGGCCAGGCTCGTCTGCGGTGACGTGCGCGATCCGGCCTCCATTGAGGCGGCCATGCAGGACGTGGCTATCGTCTACCACTGTGCTGCTATGACGACCAACAGTACTTCCTGGACGGCCCATTATGAGACGAACGTGCGCGGCGCGGAGACGGTGCTCGAAGAGGCCCTGAAAGCCGGCGTGCAGCGAGTGATCCACGTGAGTTCGGTCATCGTATACGGCCTAGACCGACCTCGACGCAATGGACTGATTGAGGAGGCGGCCCCCTACGCTAAGAACCCAGACAGGTGGGCTTATTATCTGCGCTCCAAGCTCGAGGCTGACAGACTGGCTTTTCGCTTCTGGCGTGAGGCTAAACTGCCAGTAACCGTCCTTCGCCCCGGGATTCTGTATGGACCGGGAGGAGGCCGGCCCCCTGGTCGCGGATTGGTCCAACTTGGCGCGATGCGCTTGTTGATTGGAGGTGGTCGTAACCGGTTGCCGTACACCTACGTGGACAACGTCGTTGATTGCCTCCTCCTGGCTGCCGTCTCTACGGAAGCGATCGGCCAGGCCTACAACGTCGTAGATGAGCCCCAGGTCAAGGTGCGTGACGTTATCTTACAGAGTAAAGATATCACGGGCGAACAGTTGACATTGGTGCCAGTGCCGCCCTTCTTACTCTCCGGCGTGGCCAGACTGCTCGAATTGAAGAACAGCCGTGCCGGCTCCGAGACGCCTCCCAAACTCTCACGCTATGTCGTCAGCAGTGCTTGCAGAGACATCCGCTACGACACCACAAAAGCCAGACAGCAGTTGGGCTGGCACCCGGCGGTCACTTTAGAAGAAGGGCTGCGCAGGACGCTCAACCATGCTGCATAGAGAGACGACCAGAGAGAACTACGGGGTGCCAACTGGTCGGAGATCACACGCGGATGTGGAGATACCTGTCAGCCCTCGTGTGCTCATGCTGCTGGAGAACAACCCCTATCCACAGGACGGCCGGGTGCGCCTGGAGGCCAATGCGCTGGCGGCTGCCGGCTACCAGGTATCGGTGATCTGTCCTTCGGGCCGCGGACAGTCCTGGCGCGAAGTGCTGGATGGCGTGCATGTCTACCGCTTCCCAGCACCGCCGGACGCGAACGGCTTCCTGGGCTACCTGTGGGAATACGGCTACTCGATGGTGGCCACATTCGCCATCTCTCTGCTCGTTTTCTTGAGCGCGGGTTTTGACGTCGTTCACACTCATAATCCACCCGACACCTTCGTCTTCATCGCGGCATTCTACAAGTTGCTCGGCAAACGTTTCGTGTACGACCACCACGACCTGGCACCCGAGGCGTACTACGCTCGTTTCGGAAGCAGTGACAACCGGCTTGTCCACCACGCGCTGGTCTTGTTCGAGAGACTCTCCTGCCGACTCGCCGATCACGTGATTGCCACGAACCAATCGTACAGGACGGTCGAGATGCAGCGAGGACGTGTGCCGGAGCAACGCATCACCATCGTGCGCAACGGGCCCGATCTGAACCGCCTGCAGACGGTGGAGCCCGACCCGGATCTGCAACGGCTGGGAAAGACGATCATCGGATGGGCCGGCCGGATGGGATTTCAAGATGGCGTAGACTACCTGCTGAGAGCACTCCGGCACCTGGTCTACGACCTGGGCAGGACCGACTTTCTCTGTGTCCTCGTAGGCGCTGGAGATGCTTTTCCCAGCCTAAAGTCGCTAACCGAGCAATTGGGTCTCGCCGACTGTGTGTTGTTCACTGGTTGGGTGGAACACGCGGAGGTCGCCCGCTACCTCAGCGCAGCGGACATTGGCGTGGCGCCAGAACCGTCCAACTCCTACAATGATCGCTCTACCATGATCAAAATGATGGAGTACATGGCACTGGGGAAGCCAATCGTGGCCTTTGACCTGCCTGAGCACCGGGTCACGGCCCAAGATGCGGCCCTATATGCCCGCCCAAACGACGAGAGCGACTTCGCCCGGCACATCGTCGCGCTGATGGATGACCCAGAGCGGCGCAAGAGAATGGGGCAAAGAGGAAGGGAACGAATAGAGACGGAACTTGCCTGGTCGTACCAGGAGAAACATCTTCTCGAGGCCTACGAGGCTCTCAACGCCGGTAAGCGTTCATCTGGTGCCCGGCGAGGGTCTCCTGACCCCGTCGCGGGGCTGACCGAAGGTCTCCAAACGGGTGGCGAACAAGTGTGAGGGCAGGAAAGCCACCTCTCTGGGATCAGGTTCTTGGGGTAGTATGAAGAAATACACAAGGCTCTTATCTATTTCCATGCTATGTGCAGCCCTGGCAATCACATCGTGTTGCGCGAGTCCTGCTCAACCTGTCGCCACTGCCGGGGAGAATCATCCCTGGCTCTTTTTCGACGCGAGTGAAATCCCGATTTTGCAGGCCAAGGCAGCGACGACCCACCAGGAGATCTGGATCCCGATCAGGGATTACGTTGATTCTCAACTGGGGACCTCACCGCCTTCATCAGCACCATCCGATGGAGTTATGCAGACGTATCGGAACCACGGCAATCGGCTGATCCCCTTCGCCTTTGCCTGTATCATCAGCAGGGACGCCGATTACTGTGACCTGGCAAAGACCTATCTTCTCACCTACGCCTCCTGGGGGCAGTGGGGCGAGGACAACCAACGCAGTCTGGGCTATGCCCATATGCTGATGGGCAACGCCATTGCCTACGACTGGCTCTACAACGACCTCACCCCGGCCGAACGGCAAGTCGTGCGCGAGAGCCTGTCCGGTTGGGCGCAGAAGATGTACGAGGCCAGCACAGAACCTTACCAACGTTCGTGGGGTAACTGGTGGGGCAAATCGTATGTGCAAAACCACCACTGGATTTGCTACAGCGCCCTGGGTATGGCCGGCCTGGCCCTCCTGGGCGAAGATCGCCGCGCCCAGACGTGGATTGACCAGGCAAGCAGCGAGATGTCTCGGGTGCAGTATCTTCTGGATGGGATCGAAGACGGAAGTTGGCACGAAAGCATTCCCTATCAGAGCTATGGGCTGACGATGTCGCTGCCCTTCATGGTTAACCTGAGAAAAATTCAGGGGACTGACATCCTCCCTCACGTCTATCTGCGAAATTACCCTTACTGGCGCATCTATAACCACATCCCTGACAGCACTCAATTCATCCTGGCCTACGGGGATTACGAGTGGAGTTGGAGTAATGCCTTCAGGTCACAGAACTTGCTCCGCTTCACCGCCAGTGAGTATGGCAATGAGTATGCCGAATGGATGGCTCAGCAACTCATTGCAGCCGACGGTAGACAGGTACGTGTATCGTCAGCCCCCTGGTACGTCCTTGAGTTCCTGTACTACGACCCTATCATCAACCCTCAGCCGCCCACGTATCTCAAGAGAGCACGCGAGTTTCCCGATCTGGAAGGGATCATCTGGCGTACCGGCTGGGGCGCGGATGACCTGATCTTCGGCTTGAAGACGGGCACCTATGGGGGGCGGTTCGCCTTTGATACGTTCACCCAGGAAGTCTACCCCTGGGAGTCACCGTGCGTAAACACAGGTTGCGAGCTACACACAATGCACGATCACGACGACACAAACGGTTTCTATATCCATAGGGCGGGGTACTGGCTGGCACCGGAAAGCCAAAGATACGCCGGATACGACACCACGTTGCACAACACGCTCCTCATTGACGGTCAAGGCCAGTACAGATCGCTGGAAGACATCAACGATCCTGAGACTTTCATCGGCAGTGATGGCTTTCTGGAAGCAACAGCCCACGCCCCGGACTTTGACTACGTCGCTGCTGATGCGACCCGGCGCTACAAAAACATCCCAGGTCTGGAAGATATCACCCGCCACGTGGTGTTCATCCGCCCGGACTATTTCGTGATGCTGGATAACCTGACAGCCGATGCCGTGCATCAATACGAATGGGTGTCCCATTTTGGCGAACGCGTTTCAGTTGAGGGAAACTGGGTGCGGGGCGACGCGGGAGGCGGACAGATTCTGGGCGTCAGGGTCGTCGCACCCCAGCCGTTCGAGACAACTACAGGGGACGATGGGCAACCCTATGTCCACGTATGCCCAACGTCACCCGTGGATGAAGTTCGATTCATACACGTTCTGTATCCTACAGACGATGCCTCCTGGAGCACTAAGCCTATCGTTGCCACCCTTGATGACACCGGGGAAGCAGCTGCCGTGAGAGTGCAAATGAACGACGGAAGTGGTCGCACCGATGACATACTGTTCACTTACGTTCAGCCTGTCCCTGCTGCCACCGTTGGCCCCTACTATTACGATGGCCAGGTTGCGGTCGTTACCCGAGGGGCGGATGAGAGGTTGGAGAAACTGTTTGTGTACGG
>Ga0307437_1001639_pt1 | contig 14723 bp, 11 predicted proteins | sample SalMarWE160390MG_FD_202146 | JGI IMG/M metagenome (GOLD analysis project Ga0307437, IMG submission 202146) | Salt marsh sediment microbial communities from the Plum Island Ecosystem LTER, Massachusetts, United States - WE1603-90 | ecosystem: Environmental > Aquatic > Marine > Intertidal zone >...
GGAAAATTGATCGTTGAAGCTTCGGGAAAATAACGTACCGGAACTGGGATTTCACCAATTTTAAAACCGGCGGCAACCGCTGAGATTAAAATCTCTTGGTCAAAAACAAAATCATTAGAAAACCGCTGAAAAGGTAATATCCGAAGAACCTTACTGGTATAAGCCCGAAAGCCTGTATGATATTCAGAAAGGTTAAGCCCCAAAACAAAGTTTTCTACTAGAGTTAAGAACCGATTAGCCAGATATTTATATAAGGGCATGCCTCCTTCAAGGGCCTCTTTTCTACTTCTGATTCGACTGCCGAGCACAATATCAAAACGATTGTCAATAATTAGTTTAACTAGGTCTCCGGTCAAGGAGGCATCATACTGATAGTCCGGATGAATCATGACAATAATATCAGGCTTGTTTTTAAGCGCCTCCCAATAACAGGTCTTTTGATTACCGCCATAACCTAAATTTTTGGGATGAAGAAAAGTCTTAAGACCAAGCTTCTGGGCGATTTTAACTGTTTTGTCTTGACTATCATCATCAACCACAATTACCTTATCCGCCACACCTTTAGGGATATCGCGGTACGTCTTCTCTAAAGTTTTTTCAGCATTATAGGCAGGCATCACCACCACCACTCTCTTATCTTTTTTCATCTCTCCTCCCTTTGTTGTCTAAGATAATCTTCTGCTTTAATTATTTTTGCCAGCGGGTCGCCATTGGGATAATTGATCACCTCCAAGGGCGTCAACTCTTTTGGAAAATTTTCGGAGTAAAAAAGCAAAAGTTCATCTCCACTTAAACATTCTGGGGGAAATAAAGAAACAACATACCAATTTTTAATTTTAGCTAAAACTGGAGCACAGGAATCAAAATAGAACTTATCTCTTTCTTTCTGAAACAAAGCTGGGTCGTGTTTAGCAAAAAAGGCTAATTGGATGTAGTTAACGGCGGCACCCTCAACTAAAATATACTGATAATCTCTCTCTACCGTTGTTAAATATTGAAAAGCTGTTTTTCTTCCGTATTGTGAAAAAGGGGCGTACGGAATAGGATAGTAAAGAAAATAATCAAAAACAAACCTCGTAAAACTGAAAATAACGATAAGGATAAAAACGAATGTCAGCGAGAACCTGGCGAATTTTTTAAGCAAGCTCAATTTTTGCCAAATAAAAACTATCCCTACCGCTGAAAGAATCTGAGGAAGAGGCAACCAAACAAACATACGAGCAATCGCTCCAAACTGGGTCAAGCTGTTGGGTAATGGATAAAGGAATAACCATGGAACAAGAAAGGAGAGAGTTTTATCTTTTTTCTTTAAAAGGTTAAAAAATCCAATCAAGATAAGGGGAAATTCAAAAAGATAAAAAAGAGCCATGGGCGTGACGTGTTTTTGATCGAAACGGGAGGAGGTAAAAAGAGAAAAAATGGAAAAATTAAGAAGATAGTTCTGGAAAAAAATCCTCATCAGAGTCAATGGTCTTTGAATCCCTAAGGGAAGACCAGGAGTGGAAAAAATACCAACTTGTTGAAATCGTACCTGACCATGAGAAAAAAGGGCAATAAAAAGAGGCAAAACCAAAACTAAAACTGCTAGGCAGGAAATTTTTGTTCTCCTTTTCAATTGCCAAAACCAATTTCTATTTAACCAAACAAAAATTAAAAGAAAAAAGGGCAAAAAAAGTTGATAAGCATGATAAGTATAAAGAGTTAAAACAAAAAAAAGAAGAGAGACCGGCAAAAATTTTTCCTCTTTTTGAGATTTCAGTAAAAGATAAAAACCTAGGATAGTAAAGAAAAGGGCAATATTTGCCTCATGACCAAAGCGGTTAAGAAAAATATGCCAAGGAGAAATAGCCAAAAGAAAGGCAGCCAAAAGGGCAACTTTTTCTGAAAACATCTTTTGAGCTAAAAGAAATGTAGCCAAAATTGTCAAAACTCCAAAAAAAGCGGAAGGGAAACGAACCGCAAATTCATTAAGACCAAAAATAACCTCTGGGAGTACTGTCAAATAAATAGTCAGAGGTAATTTATACTCACCAGAGCCTTTAAAATTGTCTATTGGCATGAACTTGCCCCACTCATCTTTGCCAGTCTTTAAAATTGAATAGGCATTGTAACCAATCGAGGCTTCATCATCCATAAATCCCATCGGAATAGATGTTAATTTCCAAAACCTTAAAGCAAAAGCCAAAATTAAAATCAGAATTAGAACAAATATCGTTTTCTTCATTTTTGTTTCCTACTGCTGATAAATTTAATTGCCTGGAAAATTCCTAAGGCAGAAATTATTGGCAATAAAGCCAAGCCTAAAGCTGAATGGAAATAGTTAAATCCACTTGTAAAACTTGCCGTCAGAGGATAAAGAAAAATCCAAGTGGTCAAGAGTAAATTCTTCCGCCAGGAGACTAAAATGGAAAATAAACCCAAATAGAAAAAGGGGGCAAGAATGAGATTTCCCCTTCCTGAAATAAAAAGAGTATCAGTGGAAAAGTGGCCCAGAAAATTTAAAAGATATTGCTGAACAAAGAAAGCAGGTTTATTATAAATCAAGCGACAAACCGGTATCGGAAAAAGCTGATGGCATCTATTAATATAGTTATGAATTATAGGAACGAAGGTTGGGTCAGAAGAAAAACCGTGTTTCAGCCAAAAACCCAAATCCGGGTAAAGAATTAAAAATGTTAATAAAGAAGCAAAAATTAGAAAACAAATAGCAATCTTAGGTTGAATTTTAAGGATCAACCAAAGACCATAGGTTAAAAAAATGGCGAGAAGGAAAACCTTTGTTTCTCCCGAGGGGATTAACGATCTACTCCAAAAAGAAGTGGTAGTAAGGAAAGCCGCCAAAAGTCCTACTTGACGATTAAAAATTTTGCTGGCTAAAAGAGCAACGCCAAGAATAATTAAAAGAAACAAAAAAAGACTCATATTAAATCTCTATCTTTTTTTACAAATAATTTCCTTACCTTTCTTCTTGATTTTGAGGCTTCTGGTAATTGCTTTAGAGCCATCAAAAAGCCCATCAATAATAATCCACGAGAACGAAAATTCGTCAAGATTAAATGATAAGGCAGCCAAAAAAGATGGCTTAAAAGAAAATCCGGATCAGAAATATTTTTCCAAACAAACAAGAATTGATTTTTAAAGGAAATAATTTTAATCTTTTGGGGACCAAAAACTCTGATGTTAGTGGTTTCATGATGGTGATTGACGATACTCTTTGGTTCAAATAAAATTTGCCAATCATGTTTTAAGGCCCGATAGGAGATATCCCGATCTTCTTCATAGGCTGGTCGAAATAAAGTATCCATTCCTCCAATCTCCAACCATTTTTCTCGATCATAAACCCCACTACCTGCAGTTACCCACGAAGTGGTTTTCTTACTCTGATCTCTCGCCCGCCAGTGAACTACCAATCCCCTTTTAAATCGCATTATTCCTCTTCCTGACCAAATAATCTTTTTGCCCTTCTGGTCTTTTTCTTTGCAGCCAACCGCAAAAACTTTTGGGTTTTTAAAGTGTTTTATTAAAGGCTTTAAAAAATCAGGTTCAGGCGAAACATCATTGTTTAAAAGGACGACTACTTTGCCTTTGGCTTTTTTAACACCAGTGTTACAATTTGCCGCAAAGCGCTGATTCTTTTGATGAACAATCACTTTTACTTGAGGATAATTCTTTTTTAAAAAAGCAACGCTGTCATCAGTTGAAGCATCATCCGCGACCACGATTTCCCAGCCTGTTTTTGCCCATTTTTGACAGGCTTGTAAAACCTTGGGCAAGTTTTTTTCTAAAAGTTTTTTGCCGTTGTAATTAGGGATAACAATGCTAATATTCATATTTAAATCTTACTTCATGAGTCCCCTTAGGAACAATAATTCCCCGGAAATTATAATTAACTAAGTAAATTTTTGTTTGCCCACCATTGATTGTTGCTTGCCAGCCTGGGTAAAATGAGTCAGTTAAAATTAAAATTCCTTTTTGATTGGTTTTAACGTTAACAACCACTTGATTTTCTTGATAATCCTTAATGGTCACCTCGTTCTCACCTTCAATTAAGTCAAACCCCTGAGGTAATTCTTCTAAAACGACTGTTTTGGTAAGGTCTATCTCCGTCTTCATCAACAAATCAATTACTTCTTGTTTATTTTTAGCCAGTTGATAATCATAAACCATAAACGCTCGAGGGAAAACATTTTTATTTTCATAAACACGAGTCTGACCTTCTTGAAAAACAAGCTCAAGTTTTGGTGAATCTAAATCAGTCAACGCTAAAACATATTTAACATTAAGAAGGTCAATAATTGGCGACTGGAAATTATGAGGGGTGATAATTCGATTATAACCAAATGGCGGCGAAATATTTGGCTCGCCTCTTTCGGAAGCAGCAATCAACTCAGCATAGCGAGTTAAATAAAGAGGGTCATAGCCTTCAACTGTTTGGAGTTTATAAGGTAAAGAAAAATTGGGGGCGAATAAGCGACGGTCCGTGGTCATAAACCGGAAAATATCTTCATCAGCCTTAAGGAATTCAATTGTTTCGGTGGTGGGAAAAACCCACTCTTCTTTAGTAAAAGGAGTAAACTTCCAGCCAAAACGCAGGAGGTCAAAAACAATTAGGGTCAAGATTAAAAAGAAGATAATTTTTTGAGGGATTCTTTTAAAAGTCAAAGAAATTATTAAAACACCCCCAGCAATAAAAAGCCCAGTCGGCAAAATCAAATTCCTTTTACTCACCGCTAAGTTGGCTATCCAAGAGGCTTCCGGCCAAATTTGTTTTGCCCCTAAAACAAACAGCCAGAGCAAGCCATATAAAAGAAAAAAAGGCATTAAGGCAAGAATGATTTTTTTCAAAGCTATTCTTTGTTTTAAAAGAGCGTTTAAACCAAAAGCAGCTAAAACCGCTAAGCAAAAATCAACAATAAATAAAAGCCGAGTGGGTTGGCTGGTGGCCACTAAGGGTATTCTCAACTGATAAGGTAATTTTGCCCAAGGAGTAGGCAAAGCAAAACTTAAAGTCAATAAAGCCAGTAAGCTGAAAAATATTGTTTTTTTATCTCGCCACCAAAAAATAGCATAAAAAGCAAGAACCAAGGGAATCACCCCAAGATAGCCAACAAACTCAGCATAATTCCAAACGCCCCAGTAATTAAGGGTAGTGGGATTGCCAAAGAAATCAGGCGCTAAGAATTGGACTAGATTCTGCCAAGGAATAAACCACCCAGGTTGATTAAATTGAATTTGGTCAATTCCCCGAGCGCTCAATCTAATCAATTCCCAGGTTGGCAGCCACTGAATAGAAGTAATAATTAAAGACAAGCCATAAGGAATCAGACAAAGGCTAAATAATTTTAAACGGTTCTTTTTTACTTGAGCTGTTTTCCAAATCAAATAAACAAGCGAAAAGAGAACAAGATAAAATGAGGTTTGGAGGTGACCGGCAAAGAACTGAAAACAAAGAGCCAGAACTAAAACTAAATTCCACTTTGTCCATTGCTTGCTCGCGAATATCTTTTCAATTGAGAGTAAAATTAACGGCAGCCACAAAGCCACCTGAAGCAAGGTCCCCCATTCAAGCCAGGCAATGAAAAAACCGGAAAAGGAAAAAGATAAAACTCCAACTAAGGAGGCTACTTTTCTTAACTTCAAATAACGAAGATAAAAATAGAGAAAAATACCCGCCAAGAGCGGCTGGACTAAAATCAACCCGCCCCAAACCAGATTAAATGGAAAAAGAAAAAAGAAAATATTAAAAGGGTAAAAAATAGCGCTTTGAAAATTAGCTAACAGGGGCATGCCTCCAAAGGTATAAGGATTCCAAAGAGGCAATTGACCATTTTTTAGAAGATTAATCGCCAACTGGCGCCAAGGATATTGTTGGCGGACCGGGTCAGTAATTAGAAAATTCTTAAAGGGAGTTCCGGCAACTAAATTATCCCAAACAATTTCCAGCCAGGGATGATACATGCCGACAGTGGTGTCGGCAGGAATAGGCAATTTACCTAACAATAAAAACTTTCTAAAGAAAATTGCCACTATCAATCCCAAAACAAGCAATGGCCAATATTGTTTAATGCAACTGCACCAAGCCGAATTCCCCCAGTCTCCGCACTGGGGGATGAGGCGCCGCTTCTGCCAAAGGCAAGAGTAGGAGTGCGGCGCATCGAAACCTTTCGGCGAAGCCGAAATATTTTCTTCGGATTGTTTAAAGAAACCCCCAGCCTCCGTGCTGGGGGAGGTTTCATTTTTTGATAATTTCATTGATTTTTTGGTTAAAAACTTTTTCACTGAATTGCCGACTGTCTTTAATTGCCTGAGATGATAACTTTTGCCATAATTTTGGTGATTTGATTAATTGAAGTGTCGCCTTAACAAGGTCTGTTTTTGTCTTCCATAGAAATCCATCAACCTTATCGGTGACTATTTCTGGCTGACCTCCTTTATTAATCACTATCGGCACACAGCCCGCGCTCATCGCTTCAACAGTCGTAATCCCAAAATGCTCCATTCTCTCAGGATGTTTCTGTTCATCTTCGCCAAAACCAGTGGCATGCCAATAAATTTTTGCCTTACCGTAATATTTTTTTAAATCAGCAAATTCAATATTCGTCTTTAATTCGATTGGATAGCTTTTGGCTAACTTTTTTAATCGCTCAACATAATTCTTATCTTCTTTGACTGCCCCACCAGCCAAAATTAAGCGCCAATTTTTCAACCCCTGGTCACACATTTTCTTGAAAACCTCAATCAAGATTTCTTGTTTTTTTGAATGAAGGGGGCGAATTAATCCTTTTTGATGCTTGATTGGCTTAACAAAACGACCAACAGAAATAATCACATTTTCTTTTTCCCCTGGCTTGAAAACTTCTACCATCGCCGGCGGATAAATCACCTGGCTTTTAACACCATATTCCTGATCAATAAATTTTTTGTTAAATTTAGAAATCGTGACAACTTGATGAAATCTCTTCAATTTAGCTCTATTTAAAAGAGAACGACCGTTAACTTTAGTGAAAGGCACCAAAAACAACAAGAAGTTTCTTTTTCCAAACAGAAAAGGAACGCTGCCATCAGACAAAAAGAAAATAACGTCATATTCTCTTGTTTTTTGCCATTTTTGAGATAAATTTTTGTTCGAGGAAAAAATGTTTTCAACAAAATTAACTTTGTCCAATTTAATACCCAGTCTTTCCGTCAATCTTTTTTTCAAACCGGTCTCATCCCAAAAAACATCTACTTGATGACCTTGCTCGCTTAAATGTGAGGCAATGGTAAGAATATAGCGCTCTCCGCCGCCAAGGGTATCAAGATAGGGAGTATAAAGGCCAACTTTCATTTTTTCCGCCTCCAAACAATATTAGTTGTTACCAATGCGCCTAGAGAAAGCAAAGTGATAGTTGAACCCCATTTAAAAGAAGGCGGGTCATATCGAAAGATAAGTTGATGCTCTCCTTGGGGAACAGGAACGGCTCGAAAGCTATAATCAGCCCGATAAATTTTAGTCTCTTTTCCATCCACAAAAGCTTTCCAGCCAGGATAATAATTATCAGAAAGAAACAAAAAGCCAGGCGTGTTTGTCCAAATCTCTATCTCAGCAAGATTGGGTTGATAATTAAAAATTTTGGCTCTTGACTCTCTCTTTTCATTCTTTTCTATTTTAACATCTGGCTCCTCTTCAAGAATTAATTTTCCTCTTAAATCAACATCTTTAGCCAACATCCGGTCAATAATTGCCTGGTCTTCTTTAATTACCTCATAATCATCGAGGAAAAGAGCCCGGGGAAAAACAAAGCGATTTTCATAAACCTGATATTTGTCATCTTCATAGATCAACTTAAACTGGACCGGATATTCCCAAAAAGGAAAAGCCCAAGAGTGACGACCATCAGCTTGAGCATGAAGAATATACTTGCCACCCATAAGATTAAGCAGTTTCATTGTGTGCTCGGCTCTTTTTTCTAAGTCCACTCCCCGAATTGAAGGCGGTTTTATCTTGCCATCAGTGGCGGTCAATAAAAGTTCACCATAGCGCTGAATGTAAAGAGGGTCATAGCCACCAAAACCTTGAATTCGATAATAATTCATCATTTCCATACCAAAAAACCCAAAAACCCTATCCGGATGAGTGGTTTTTGTTAAAAAAGTCAGAATCGGCAGCCGGGGATAAACGTGTTCCCTTGAATCAAAAGGCATCCATTTCTTGGTAAAGCGAAAAACATCAAAAGTGGTTAAAAGCAAAAGAGCAAAAATAATCATTAATTGGATTCTTTTGTCAAACACTTTTTTAATTTTAAAAAACCTGTTTAATAACCAATAACCAAAAACCAAAATACCAAAAGCAAAGACCATGCCTGTTGGCAGGATAAGATTCCTCCTGGCAATAAGCACTTTATCAAAAGGAAACGGCTGTCTAAAAAACAAAATTCCCCAAACAAATAAAACAATGACCACAAACATTAGAACCACTAACAAACTGGCTTTGAATTTTCTCCGAGCTAAATCTTCTCTTAGTTTATCCAAACCAAATCCAGCCAGAATAGCAATGGAAAAACTCAGCAAACCATTAATTCGCGCCGCCGCACTACTGGAAAGAACAGGAAATTTGAACTTAATCATTAAATCAAGAATCGGGGAAGGGTGACTTAAAAATAATGAAATCAAGCCTAAAAAGCCAAAAAGAAAAACCGTCTTTCTTTTCCGTTCAAAAAAAGCACAAACTGCCAAAATCAAAGGAATCACCCCCGCAAAAGCCGACCACTCATTAAAATTACCTAACCAATCATTGCGGGTGATCGGATTGCCGTAAAAATCAGGCACCAGTAAAGTAATCAGATACCGCCAGGGCATTACTTCAGAAGGACCAATAATTCGACTCCTTACCGAATACCGATAGAGCTCAAAGGCAGGTAAAATTTGGATTGAAGCCATAAGAATGCCCAGAACAATAAAAAACAAACAAAGGAAAAAAATTCTTTTCTTTTTGGTGACAAACAATTTAAAAAACAGAAAGGCTAACCCGGCAAACAAAACATAAAGACTGATTTGAAAATGTCCGGAGAAAAAGGAAGCCGCTAAAGAAAGACTAACCAAAGTTAAGGACCAGCCTGAAATTTTAGCAAAACTTTTTTGAATCCCGTAAAGAACTAAGGGTAGCCAAAGCAAAGCGTAAGCCATTGTCCCGTAAGCCATCCAAGTAGTCATAAAACCGGAAAACATAAAAGCGACCGCACTTAAGCAAGAGGCGGCTTGACTCAATTTCAGCTCTCGACAAAAAAGATAGGTAAATAAACCGGCTAAAAAAGGTTGAAGTAAAATTAAAAAAGACCAAGCGTCTATCTCCGGTAAGACAAAAAAAAGAAAATTAAAGGGATGAAAAACAGCTGACTGATAGTTAGCCAAAAGCGGATTACCAGAAAAATTATAAGGGTTCCACAAAGGTATTTGTTTATTTTTCCAAAAGTCCATCACCAGATGCTTCCAGGGATACATCTGGGTAACCACATCAGGCATGGCATCATTCTTAATCGGCAGGCCATAGGAGTATTGCCAAGGTGGAAAAGAGTTCACCAAATAGTCAGCCGGAAAAGGAATCAAGCCCTTAAACCAATAAGGAAAAGCAAAAATAATCACCAAGAGGGTAATGACTAAAATCGGCCAGTACCTAAGAATTCTATTAACCATCTTTCTGTTGTTTTTCCCAAAGTTGAACATAAACAATCATCGTGTGAAAGGCTTGATAAATTGACATAATCCAACCCTCGGTCCCGTCACGAAAACCTTGTTTTTTAATTAAACGGTTAAATAAAGTAGTTGCTCCCATCCGTAAAATTCTCCACCAAACGACTGGCGGATGAGCAGCCTCATATAAAAGTTTAGCTTCAATCTCTGACCAGCCGATAGTTTTTTCAAGCATTGGTTCAATCGAATCAGGTTGAATATGGATCATTGGTTCCTTCAGGTGACCTAACTCTCCCTTAAAAATTGCCTCTTCATGAACTTCGCCCCGCCAATACTTCAATTTATCTCGCTGGAAAAGTCGCTCAACATAATCAGGATACCAACCACCCCAATGAAGCTCTTTGCCCAAAAGAAAGTTTCTCCTCGGAATAGCATAAGCCGCATTTCCTGTCTTTCGCATCACTGTTTGTATCTCTTTTCTCAATTTCGGTGTTACCCTTTCATCAGCGTCTAAATAAAACACCCAACTACCCTTGGCGGCTTTCAATCCTTCATTACGCCACTTAGAATAGTTTTTTTTCTTGCCAGCCAGAAGTTCAATAACTTTTGCTCCATATCTCTTGGCAATTTCAAGGGTCTTATCAATCGAACCGGAATCCACTAAAATAATTTCATCCGCCCACTTAACTGATTCAAGGCAGCTTTTAATCATCTCTTCCTCGTCCTTGGCAATGATAACCACACTAAGCTTCATAGCTTCCCTTTCCAAATCGATTAATTAAAAAATCACGAAAACCAATTTTTTGCCAAGGGCGGCCAATGATGAGGCGGCTTAAGCCCCATCGAAAAAGAGCCAATTTCGCTCTCAGGGGGGCATAACGTAAGCCAAACAAAAGACGATTTCTAGCAATGTAATAGTCTTGGAGGCCTCCTCCGACTTCACTGGATTCAGCGTTAAAATGCCACATCTTGGCTTGGGGAACAAATAATAATTGCCAACCGGCTTTTTTTACCCGTAATGAAAAATCGGCGTCTTCATAATAAAGAAAATATTTCTCGTCTAAAAAGCCAATCTTTTCAAAAACTTCTTTCTTGATAAGCATGCCACAACCGGATGTAAAAACTGTTTCCTCAACTTGGTTGAATTGACCTTTATCAACTTCATCAACTCCCCGGTGTTTGGTGATGACATTAGCCCAGTCAATCTCTCCCCCGGCATACCAAATAACTTTGCCTCGTTCTGATTTCTGATAACGGTCATGGTGATATTCATAGTTCGGGGCAAAATAGATCATTGGACTAAGAAGGCCGGCTTTCTTCTTTTTTTCAGCTACTTTGACAAGTGATATCAAAACCCCTGGATCTAAAGTGGTATCATTGTTGATTAAGAAAACATAGTCTGCCCCATTTTTTAAAGCCCTTTTGATACCAAAATTATTTCCTCCAGTAAAACCAAGGTTTTCTCCGGTTTCTAGAAAAATGAAACCTCCCCCAGCATAAAGGCTGGGGGGTTCCCCCGAAATTTCGGGGGAAGATTTCGGCTTCGCCGAAAGGTTTCGTTCGCCTGCTTTCCTACTCCGCCTTCGGCGGAGCTGTGTCCCGATTTCATCGGGACTTGAAGCAGTTGAAGTAAAACCAGAAAATCTTTTTTCAAGGTCTTTTAAATTTTCCCGGGGATTATTGTTAACGACAATCGTTTCAATTTTAAAACCGTTGGCTCGTAATTTTTTAATTGAATCAAGGCATTGACCGGTGAATTCTTTGCCTTTGTAATGAAGAATAATAATAGAAACCTTTTTCATCTTATCAACTAATTAAGAAGGATCTTTATTCGGGCATTGTCCAAAATTGCCTCAGTACCCATGGTTGATTTCATCATCACCCGGTAAACCTTTCTCCCGGGAGCAAGAATAATATTACCCGATTCAGCCCGATAACCGCCAGAACCTTCGGCATAAACTTCGCTGTACCAAGCATCGTGTTTGTCGGAAACATTATAAAGTTTGGCATAAACTCGACCATTACCAGTTACTATCCGCATTGTGGCTTCGAAAATAATTTCTTTGACATTGGGATAATTCTCCATGTCAATCACACTTTCTATCCCGGGCAACTCTACCCAAGTTGAACTACTGGTCGAGCCTGAACCTAGGGGAATATAAAATTCTTTGACCGCCGGTTCAGTAGTGGTGACTACCGGAGGAGTCGTGGTTGGAGTTGAGCCGGTAGTTATCGATTCGGCAATTGCTTCTAAGCAGGCAGAGGGGCAAGCATCATTTTCAACCGGCTGAACAACAGGGGGAGTCACTTCTGGTTGAGTTTCACTGGGAGTGGGGCTAATGGCCTCTTTTTCTTCATCGGCGAAGAGTTTAATATCCAAAATCAAAATATTGATTAAAAGAAACAGAACTAAAAGAAAGAGAACTTCTTTTCCCCAAGAGAATCTTGTTCGAAGAAACTCAATGTTCATAAAATTCCCTTCATCCGGCGCTTAATCTTCAAAGCTCCCTTCTTAAGAAAATTTTTCTCCTCCTCAATTTGACTGGTTAAAAGCCAATAACCTAGTTCCTTTTCTGTTTTGGTTAATTCTTTGGCTACCTTTGGTAAAAATCCCTCTTCTTTAACTTCTTTAAAACCTTGCTTTTCCCAAAGTTTGGCAAAAGTGACAAAAGCGGAAAAAGCTTGGAGAAGACTTAAAACTAAACCATGAAGACCGTCCTTATAACCTCTGCGGGCAAAGAAGGTGGAGAGAAAATCCTCAACCGGAAAACGAATGGCATCGTACCAATAAATTTTTTTCTTTTTCCTTAAATAAACTCGGCGGTCATTTTCTGTATAGAGATTATTCAGCCTCTCAACATATTGAGAAACCGTCTGGTAACTCTCATGGATTAAAGGATTCTTAAGATAACCGGCCTTGCCTGTTAGTTTTGGCTGCTCATGAACACTTTTGCAAGGAAGAAAGGCTTTCCCTTGTTGAAAAAGGCGAAGCTGATAGTCGGGATGCCAAAGAGAATGTTTAATCCACTTGCCAAAAATAATATTTTTTCGGGGAATCCAGAAGCCAGTAAACCCTTTCTTTTTGATGGCGGCAAGAATTTCTTTTTTTAATTTCTCGTCAACCCGCTCATCGGCATCAAGATACAAAATCCAGTCTTTGGTGGCGGCTTCAAAAGCCCTTTGTTTATTAAGATGGAACATTAAAGGATTTTCTCTGATGATGATTTTCGAAGTATATTTCTTGGCAATCTCAACCGTTTTATCGGTACTGGTCCCATCAACAATGACAATTTCATCCGCCCACTTAACCGACTCTAGACAGGCTTTAATATTTTCTTCCTCGTTAAAAGTGGCCAAACAAACAGAAATTTTCTTCACTTTTTAATCACTCCTAAAACTAAACTTAAAGATTCAATAATTTTCTCTCTAGCCAATAACAACATCACCACTGAGTAAATTATACCACCCAAAAGGACTACCAAGGCGATACTGATTAAACTCTTAATCAGCAAAGGGATGACTAAATAAAGCACTCCTCCCATTATCAAAGCGCCTAAAAGGGACTTGCCTACATTATCCCAAAGAGAAAAATCAGTAATTTTCTTTACCAACCAAATAGGCAAAACAACCGTGATCGCCACCACAACCGCCGCCGGGGCAACGCCGTTAAAACCCCAGAAATAAATGAAAATTGGGGTGAAAATCCAGGTCAGAGTCGTCCACATAATCATTAGTTTTAGAGTGGTTTTAATTCTGCCGGTAGCATTCAAGGTGTTAGTCAAAGTCGTTGAAACACAGCTAAAAGCGGCTTGGAGAGAAAAAAAGTAAAGAGCCAATAAGGCAGGCTGCCATTTCAGATAACGAGGCAGAAATTCCACCAGGGGTGAAGCTAATAAAGCCAAGCCAACCAAAGCAGGAAAAGTGAGAAAACAAACGGCAAAAAGGGCTCTTTCAATCCCGGCGCGTAAAGCAGGCAGGTTATCCTGAATCCGAGAATAGGCAGGAAAAGTAACTTTGGTAACGCTGTCCATAATAAAGCGCAAAGGCATGTTGGCCCATTTCTGCGCCCAACCAAGATAACCAACATAAGTAAAAGGCAAGATTTTACCTAGAAAGACAGTTAAAAGATCATCTTTGGCTAAGGCTAAAAGACTATTGGCTTGAAAAGGGACCCCAAAAGAAAGAAGTTTTCTGGCGCTGACTCGATTTAAAGCCAAGCCAGGCATCCAAGGAGAAATAAAATAAATTAAAATCAAACCGGAAATACCTCGAGCAAGAACAGCCCAAGTAAAACTGGCAACCCCGGCTCCTTGCCAAGCAAGAAAAACCGCCGTTAAATTAAAAAGGATTGTTTCGCCGATTTGGGGAATAACCAAACGATTGAAATCAAGTTTACGCTCTAAAAGGACCGAGGGAATCGTTTTTAAAGAAGAAAGAAAAAAAGAAATCACTAAAGCCCGAAAAAGCCAGAGACCGGCTGGACTCAAATTGTAAAAAACGGCAAACCGGGCTGAGCCTAAAAGGGCAATGATAACCAAAGAAATAACTAAAACTTGCTGAATGGTAAAAGTGGTTTTGAGGTCTGCCTCAGTTAATTTTTCTTTTTTTTGAATTAAAGCCGCGGCTAAGCCAATGTCAGAAAAATAGTTGAGAAAATTAACCACGGCGGTAACCACAAAGAAAATACCAAAAATCTCAGGAGCCAGAAAAATGGTTAGGACAAACATTGAGGCAAAATTAATAATTTGAAGAAAAGCAGTTCTTGAAGTTAAAGCCACCACGCCGGTGACTGAGCGCTTCTTAATCAAAGCTAAATCAAGTTCTTCCATCCTCCCTATTTTAGCATAAATTGTTAAATATGGAGCCTATGTAATATACTGACATTATGCGATATGTTCTTATTGACGAAAGTGGGCGTTTAGCTGACCCTAATGATAAAATCCTCATCTTTTCAGCTTTAGTAACTAAAACTCTTATCGATCTAGATAAAATTATTCCCAAAGTTAGAAGGAAAATACCACCGAAAGGCAAATATAAAAAAGAAAAGTCTCTCG
>Ga0307437_1001653_pt1 | contig 14622 bp, 16 predicted proteins | sample SalMarWE160390MG_FD_202146 | JGI IMG/M metagenome (GOLD analysis project Ga0307437, IMG submission 202146) | Salt marsh sediment microbial communities from the Plum Island Ecosystem LTER, Massachusetts, United States - WE1603-90 | ecosystem: Environmental > Aquatic > Marine > Intertidal zone >...
TCTAAGACCCGTTCGCCGTGCAACTCAACGGCATCCGGATCAGCGATAATGATCAGCACCGCTGAGGTCTCCTCGGCCTTCGGTTGGTCAAAGGCACACTTTCTGAGGGCCTTCTTTCTCTCCTTGTTCCTGACGACCACTACCCTCCACGGCTGGAGGTTGAAAGAAGACGGAGCGAGATTGGCGAGAGAGAGCAGTTCACGAATGGTATCGTCCGAGATCTCAACCCCGGGTTCAAAGAAATTTATGGATCTTCTCTCCTTGATCGACCGGATAAGTTCCATGGCTTCCTCCTTGCCCCCGTTGTCTATGTGGTATAGACTATAAGTAAACCACTATTCACGGAGAAAAGCAATTTACTACTCATTAATCATAGCACCCTAATCTCCGGGTTGAATCCTGATACCACAAAAGGCATTTAAGGCCTTAAGTCGGAATATCTCTTTGCAACCTTTTACCTTGACACACAACCCTATTGATTCCTATACTGCCCCGTTAATAAGGGGCTTCTTATCATAAGCAGGCTCCTGATGAAAATCTGTGCCCTCAAATACTTATGCGGGCCCATACGGAAGTTTTAGCCCTACGAGGGCTATTCTTTTATCACTGATAGTGACATTGTTCCGTATATGCTACTGAGAGTAAAACCCGGTAACAGATGAGGAGGAATTCCATGAAAAGAATAACGGTGATGGGGTTAACAGTCATTTTAACGGTGATGTTACTAGGTTGTGCCGCAGCCGTTAAATTTAAGGGTGCAGATTCGTTGGCTCTTCAAGGTACATTGATAAAGCCGAAGGGTGATGGACCATTCCCCGCTGTTGTGCTGTTACATGGTTGTGACGGAATAGGCGGAGCCGGTTCCGATTCGTATAGGAGATGGGCGTCGAGACTTAAAAGCTGGGGTTATCTAACCCTGCAAGTAGATAGTTTAGGTCCGCGCGGTGTTTTTTTTATTTGTGACGACAACGATCTTATGAAAAAATACGTACCGAAGCGCGCCATGGATGCTCATGACGCTAAATCCTATCTTACCGGACTGAAATTTGTAGACCCCAAACGGATCGCGGTGATGGGATGGTCGCATGGGGCAATATCGATCATTGCTTCGGTTAGCAAAATGCCTGGAAAGGACATAGTTCCTTTTCAGGCGGCTATCGCTTTTTATCCATATTGTTATAAAACACTGGATGACTTGAATGCTCCTCTCTTGATCCTGATTGGTGGGTCAGACGACTGGTGCCCGTCAGAATTGTGCTCTTCTAACATGCCAAAAGAGGGGAAAACAAAGCATGAAGTCATCCTTAAGGTTTATCCAGGCGCCTGTCACAATTTTGATTGGCCGGGTATGGACATTACGTATAGGGGACACTCTCTTCGATACAATTATCAGGTTGAGTCCGACGCAATAGTCCAGGTACGAGAGTTTCTTGAGAAGCACCTGAAATAAAAAATCCTCAGTGATTACGAAAAACGCGATGAGGTCGTCCTATTTTTGTAGGACCTCAACCACCTCACGTTGGCTGAAAAGCCACGTATTATCGTCATTAAGATCGTCTCCAGTTCGTGGGTTGCATTGACATATTCCCCGTTTTTGGTCTCACCGATCAGCGTGGCCGTTAACGTGACCTCTGCCGTTCCCCGATCAGGAAATTCGATGTCGAGATCATAGAGCGTCAAGGAGAAACTGGCAAAATGGAAACGGCCGCGGCCTGCAAGCCCTGATATCTCTTCAGGGGTGTAGCTTCCGGTAAAGGAAATAAGGTCGGCCTTAAATCTGCAGGGGTCGGCAAACAGCGTGGCAATATGTTGGATCTTATATGAGGTGGTGAAAATCGATTCATTGGCTTTTTTTGACACCCATTCTGACAACAATTCAAACTGTTTCCGTATCTTCCTCTCTTCGGTTTACACAACGTGCCGAACGGCCACGATGCCAACAATTATTATTGCGCCAATAATGAGGTATTTGATTTTCACCATAGCGGCGCACCGATAATGCGCTTGATGGAAGTCTGCCCGAAGGTATGTCTCCCCATGGGTACACTCCGGTTATCCCCGACCACATAGACACGACCTTTCGCGACAATGCGTGGTGGAAGATCCCAGTCCCAGGGATACCGGACGTACGGTTCTTCGATCACCTCTCCGTCAACCAAGAGCCTCCCCGCACGGAATGCAACCTCTTCTCCCTCCAGTGCGACCACACGTTTGAGAAGCACCACCTTGTTCCCGGCAAGACGAACCATTACCACATCGCCCTTCTGGGGCCCTGAAAAGAGGTAATGCGGCCTCCAACAAAAATTGATACCCCCATTGTGATACGTGGGCTCCATACTGTATCCCTTGATGCGTATGGGAATGCAGATCTGGCCGAAAAAGAGATACGCACAGAGCGCGAGCAGCGAGGCCCGTATGAGGAACTGCGGGGTTAACGAGGGGAAAAAGAATTGGCGGATTCTGTTACGAACAGCCATTGCGTTCAACCCTGCCTCTGGATGCGTGCGCGGTGATGTTGTCCAGCTGCCGGAGATTCCGGAGACATCATAGTTATCTTATGCGCCGCTGCGACTGCCAAAGCTCCAGCAACGTTTTAGCGCCCTCCGGCGAGAGGCCAAGGTCTTCAATCTCTTGCTTAAGAAGTTCAAGAGACCCATAGCCGCTTTAATAGTTGAAGGTTAGCTGTGCTCTCCTTCGGAACTCCCTTTTACTTTTTTCCTGTGCCAAGAATCGATAAAGACCCGAATTGCGTCTCTCAGGGGTTCAGGGGTATTGAGGAACTCACAGCCGAACCCAACAAAGTCGAATGATGGATTGTCTAGAATCCACCTAATTTCCGTCTCTACATTGGTAAGAGACTCGAGACCTTGTATTCCCGTGATATGAGAAAGGATTACATAATCTCCTTTGCCTATCTTTATTCCTTCATCTTTACCGAGGGCTAAACCCAAGCCACCTTCGCCTATATTGAGGATAGTGGCCGTGAATACGCCTTTTTGATGGTCTGGAAAGGCAAAGACACCTTTGATCCCATCTTCAATAGAGAAAAATATACGTTTAAAACTTCTTCTCTCTTGTTTCTCGTCAACCATAAGCCACCATCTGTTTAATTGTTGTCCATGATAATGTGGATTGCGATGGGGCCACTTCTGAGAATATCTTTTTTACTTTCAGTAACGTGCCTGCAGAGGGTATCGTTTTTTCTCCTTGTCGTCAAGCACCTGTGCTCGTTCACTACATATGAGACAGATGTGAGGGGTAAGTAGCATCAACAATGCCATTGTCTTTGAGAAATTGCAATGGCGTCTTATATCCCAGCGCTTGGTGCGTTCTTACACAGTTGTAGATACGTTCCCATTCTCTGAGCTCCTGATTCAGCTCAGGGATAGTCCAGGAACACTCATGCACCTCGTAAAACTCCTCCGTATGGGTTCAATGTGCCCTTTCCACCGATCCATTGAGCTTCGGACTCTTCGGGGGCAGGGCCAATAATCGAATTCCCCTCCTCTGACACTCCTGTTCAAGCTCCGCGCAAAACTCCGACCCCCCATCCACTGGCTAAACCGAAGGTGACCCTTTGGTCAGAGCCACCTCCGGCTGTACCGCCCAACTCTTTGCCGGATAACTCACAAGAAGCATACTGCGAAACCTTAGGGAATCCTTTGCTTATACTAACAACCTGCATAGAGGGGCTCCTTTCCCTACCATGTACCCCTCTAGTTTACCTCATTTCTGTCTCATATGTATCTGGACGAGTTCAAAAGACCTCCTGCACCACCCTGAGCTTCTCCGGGGTCAGGGCCTTGAGATTGAAGATGATGACCCCGTGCGATCCAGGGGCTGTGAGGGCCGTCTCCAAGGCCTGTTGCAGCTCCCGGGGGGTCAGTGGTCCCGGATCGTCCATGGCCTGGACAATGGGCCAGACGGGCCTTCCCGTCTCCTCACCCACCCACGCGGAGACCTCGGCTATCCAGGGGATATCCCGTGCGCACAGCTTGTGGTAGACCATGGGGGAAAAGCAATCCACGTGAGTTGCCAGGGCGCGATAATCTTGGCCCATGACAGAACGGATGGCCCCATCAAAATCGGACACGTGCCAGGGGATGCTGAAGAGCCCCAGCAATACCTTCCGGGGCCGAGGGGCCTGGTCGATGATTGCACGAACCTGGCCGACAAATTCAGTGATCTGCCGGCACTTCCAATCAGTCCACGTTTTTTGATGATGTCCCTCTATCCAGCGCGCCTTCTCGGGAATGGTGTGTAGTTTCGGAGGGATGGTAATCCCCTCATCTCTTTGGAAGGCCGCTAACGTAAGGGGATCAAACGAGGTCTGGAGCAGTTTGGGTGTGGGCCGCTCCCAGCGACACGGCCACCGGCAAAAATCGAGCCATACTCCATCCACTGCATAGTGCTCGATAAGCCGCCGGATCCGTTCCAGGTTGTGCTCGCGGATCTCAGGGATGATGGGGTTGACCCCATGGTACCACCCCTCAGGGGCCATGGGCTCCCCCGTGCTGGTAATGGGGCGGCTGTGCGGGTAGCGTTCCCAGTATTGCTTCCCGACAAAGAGGGCCACCTCGGCGAAGACCTTGATGCCGTGCTCATGCAAGGCGGCCACCAGGGCCGGGTCCTCGTAACCCCCGAATACGGCAGTGACCCCCCAGTCGGCAAGTGCCTGGGCGATGGCCTCGGGCTGCTTTCCCGCAAAGGCCCGGTGTTTTGGCGTAAAACCATAGATGGCCTTCATTGGTGCATCCTTCCCCCCGGCACAGCAGTCCCCTCCCCAGGCCCCTATGATTACGATAATAAAAGCGGCGAGAAAGGCCAGCGTGATCGAGGGCATGGCGGTCCGTATCCCTTCCACGCATGCAGTATACACTATTTCCCGGGATTTGGGATCAGAGCGCAGGAGTCAGCGGACCCCCGCATTCCACAGCGCTTGTGGGAAATATGCCCGGGCGATAAGACTTGACCTCCCTCGATGGTTTAGTATGTAATAGAGAGAGCAAGGAGGAGCAACGAGATGGACGTGACCATGGTGATTCCGACGTATTGGGCGAGGGAGAGCGCGGTTGGTTGGCAGGAGGGAGATGCCGTCTATGACCATCCCACCCCGCTTGACCAGGAGGGCACCCTCCGGCGGGCACTACAGAGCATGGAGGTCTTGGCGGATAAGGATTTTCGCTTGGTCGTCCTGGCCATCGCGACTGCCGAGGCAATCGAGGGACAGGTTGAAGAGAAGGTCGCCGGGATTGTGGGGTCGGCGGCCACGGCGGGGATAGAGACACTCCTTGTTGGCCCCTCTCATCTCAAAGGGATCCACGGGCTGTTGCGCAGTAAGGGCGAGGAGCAGTACGGTGGCCTCCTGCAGCTGCGCGGATACTCTCCGGTGAGAAACCTCTGTTTGTTCGTTGCCCATTGCCTGGGTTCGGTGGTCGCGGTGCTGATCGACGACGATGAGGTGTTCGAGGATTCACGGTTCATTGCGAAGGCCATGGAGTTTATCGGCCAAGAAATCGGAGGGGAGGCCGTCTCGGCAGTGGCGGGGTATTATCTCCAGCCCGACGGTGACTACCGCCTCAACAAGCCGTTCCACCCGTGGATGCGATATTGGGACCAGGTGGCGAGGATGAATGAAGGGTTCGATCAATTCATCAGTGTCGGGCCGAGAATGAAGGAAACGCCGTTTGTCTTTGGCGGCAACATGGTCGTTCACCGGAGACTCTTCACCGTTGTACCCTTTGACCCCTTTGTCCCGAGGGGAGAGGACATAGACTTTTTGATCAATGCCAAGATGTTCGGATTCCACTTTTTCCTGGATAACCAGCTCTCGATCAAGCATCTCCCCCCACCCAAGACGCATCCCACGTGGAGACAGTTGCGGGAGGATATCTTTCGCTTTGTATTTGAGCGGGAGAAAATCACACGCCAACAGGAGAAAGAGGGGATGAGGAGGGTCGTCCCTGAGGAATTCGACCCCTATCCAGGCTGTTTTCTCAAGGCAGATCTCGAGGCGAAGATCGAACGGGCGTGCACGCTCCTGGCCGAGGAATATGAATCAAACGGCGACGCAGCGGGGAGCCAAGAGGCCCTCAAGAACATTGTGCTTGCCACCACCGAGGCGAGGCCGGGATTCGACCCCTTTGAAAACATCTGCCGCATGCAAGAGCGCTGGCAGGATCTTATGGCGTATGTGGGTGAAGCACCCATTGCTTCACTGATACAGGACATCATCGCAGGGAACACGGGGGGTTGAATCGTGATGGTGAGTACGTAAAAGGGGGCAGGCCCGAGATACAAGGGGCAACATCCCACGACCTGCCCCCTCTTTCCTTCATGCTGTTACTTCCCGATGGGCAACATGGGGATTATCTTTTGGTCGAACGGCATGAGGATCGTGGTATTGTTGGGCGCGTCGACCAGGTCCTTCATGGTGTTGACATAGTACCACTGGAGATAAGCGGTGGTGAGGGAATTGGCAATAACCCGTTGGGCGCCGGCAATACCCCCGGCCTCGATCGTCTTGCGCTTGGCCTCTTGCTGCTCTTTTTGTAAGACAAAGACCATCTTTTGCGCCTGCTGCTCCGCTGCCAGTTTATCCTCGATGGCCTTGGTGAGCTGCGGCGGCAGGGTGACATTTCGGACCAAGACCTTCTCTATCTCGATCCCTCTCCCCTTTAATTCTTCGTTCATCATGGTGGAAAGTCGCAATGTCGCCTCCGCCCTCTTTTCTGAATAGATATCTTTTGCTTCGTAGAGGGCCATGACACTACGCAGAGTAGTCCTCACGGCAGGTCGGAGGATAACCGTTTCATACCGAGGCCCCACCGTTTGATACAGTTTAGGCGCCTCTGTCGGTATGAGGCGAAACCACACGGTAAGATCGAGCAGCACGCTCAGTCCTTCCTTGGTGAGGCCGGCGATGCTGTCATCCCCCCTGACCCTGCCCTCTCGGTCAGCAATGCTCATCGTATATTCCTGCGTCCTGATGGACATCTTGTGGATGGACAGCAACGGATTGACGATGTGGAGCCCCTCCGTAATGATGGTCGGTTGTACCTTGCCAAACAGCACCTTCACCCCTACGTGGCCGGCGGGGATGAGGGTTATGGGATTAAAGATGAGAAACAGTAAAATAACGACTACTCCGACCCCTATCCCAATGCCCCTTATCTGCATCTTTTGTTTCATTACGTCCATATCATACCTCCTTTTTTTTAATGTGTCCGTATTGATACCCCTTCCTTTTCCTTACTGTGATCGCTGAAACCTTCTCAGGCTTTGTTCTCTTTTTCACCTCCTTACCTCTTGGCTTTTATTCGATCGGTATTGATAATGCAACCAGATCCCGTCTCACCTGGCCAGGGTTCTTAAAGAGGATCGTATGGATGCCGAGCTTTTTCGCGCCCGCGACAAAATCAGTCCTGTCGTCGATAAAGACCGCCTCATGCGGTTTGACGCCCAATCGTTCCAAGGCTATCTCATACATCCTCCGCTCCGGCTTCCTCGTCCCTTCCGCACAGGAGAAGACAGCTGCATCGAACATCGCATACCCCTGTTCGTGGAAAAACCGTACTGATGGAGATTCCGTATTGGAGAGCAGGCCTACTTGGTATCCTCGGTTTTTGATCAGGGAGGCCAGGTCAAACATCTCTTCTTTGGGGCAGTAGATGGCGCGCAAGGCCTCCCCCCACAAGGAGGGGTTGTGGGGTTGCTCGACACCCAGGGCAGCGGACATCCCCTCCCACAGCTCATCCTCGGGGATCTGCCCCTTTTGAAATGCCGCCGCAAACGGTCTGAAGGCCTTGACCAGCGCTTCCGGGGTCACTGCGAGGGCCTTGGAAAAATAGGAGATCAGGCCCAGCGCGGTGTCATCGCACAATACCCCGCCCCAGTCGAAGATTATCGCTTGCATCATATTATAATAAGATCACAAGATGCCCCTGTCCAGGGTCCGGTACTGGATGGCCTCGGAGAGGTGGTGCGGGGCGATGGCCTCGTGCCTTTCAAGATCGGCGATCGTGCGGGCCACCTTTAAGATCCGTGTGTAGCCCCGGGCGCTCAGGCCGAACTTTTCCATGGCGGTCTCCAAAAGGTGATTTCCCTTCTGGTCGATCTGGCAGTACCGTTTGAGGTGCCGAGAGGTCATCTGGGCGTTGCAAAAGATCCGCTTGCCCTGGAACCGCTCATGCTGGATCGCCCGCGCCCCCTTGGCCCGCTCCCTGATGTGGCTGGAGGACTCCCCCTCCTGCCACTGCGTTAAATCCTGATACCTCACTGCCGGGACCTCGATGTGGATGTCGATCCGATCGAGCAGGGGACCGGAGACCCGGGAGCGGTATCGCTGGATCTGGGGGATGGTGCAGGTGCACTCATGCTGGGGGTCGCTGTAATAGCCGCAGGGGCACGGGTTCATCGCCGCCACCAGCATGATGCGCGCGGGATAGGTGAGGGATGCTACGGCCCGTGCGATGGTGACCCGCCCGTCCTCCAGGGGCTGGCGCAGGACCTCCAGGACGTTCTTCTTGAACTCCGGCAGCTCATCGAGAAAGAGGACTCCGTTGTGGGCGAGGCTTACCTCCCCGGGGCGCGGTATCTGCCCCCCGCCGATGAGCCCGGCATCGGAGATCGTATGGTGCGGTGTGCGGAAGGGGCGGATCACGGTGAGGGCCCGGTCCTGGGGGATGAGCCCCACCACGCTGTGGACCTTGGTGGTCTCCAGGCTCTCCTCGATGGTCATGGGGGGGAGGATGGTGGGGAGGCGGCGCGCCAGCATGGTCTTGCCCGCACCGGGGGGGCCGATCATGAGGATGTTGTGTCCTCCGGCCGCGGCTATCTCCAAGGCCCGCTTGGCGTGCTCTTGACCCTTCACATCCCTGAAGTCCTCGGGGTATTCTCCCCCCTCGTGGAAGACCTCCTCCATGTCGACGGTGATCGGGGCTATCTCCCGCTCACCCCGCAACAGGCCCACCACCTGGCCGAGGCCGCTCATGGGCAGGACCTCGATACCCCCCACGACCCCTGCCTCCCGCGCATTGGCCTTGGGCAGGCAGATCCCCCGCAATCCAGCGCCTTTGGCTGCTATGGCCATGGGGAGTCCGCCCCTGATGGGCTTGATGCCGCCATCCAAGGAGAGCTCACCCAAAAAGAGGTAGTCTTGGAGGAGATCCGGGGGAATAATGCCCTGGGCCGCGAGGATCCCCAGGGCGATGGGGAGGTCGAAGGCCGAGCCTTCCTTTTTTACATCGGCAGGGGCCAGGTTGACCGTAATCCGGCGCGGGGGGAATTCATAGCCGGCGTTCTTGATGGCCGCCTTCACCCGGTCCTTGCTCTCCCTGACCGCCCCCTCGGGCAGGCCGACCGTTGAAAAAGACGGAAGCCCACCGGCGATATCCACCTCCACCTCCACGATATACCCATCGATCCCCAGCACGGCGCTGCTCAGTATCTTTGCCAGCATGGATAACCCCCCCCTTTGTGCTTTTCAGATAGCGCCCTCATAGTAGCAAGTTCGCTTCCCTGAGGCAAGCCCCAGTCTCCGTTATTCCCTTTCGACAGCCGAACTGTTTTTTCTCTTGCCAAAGGCTCGTTGCCACGGTATTCTTACTGGTACCCTATTGGAAGGAAAGGGTCTGAAGCTATACAGGAGGTTGTAAGATGAAGACGACGACAAAAAAGGTTTCTGAGTTGACTGTTGATGAACTCAAGTCCGTGATTCGCGAGGTGATAACCGAGGATATGGAGGCTTGGCGGGAAACCTTGGAGATCATGGCTGATAAGAAATTGATGAAGCAGATCAGACAGGCTGATATGGATTGGGCATCTCGTGGCAAAGATTCGTATGTGTCCTGGGATGATCTCAAAAATGTATGAGGTGATCTTACATAAGAATGCCGCGAAGTATTATGGGAATGCTGATAAAAAGCTCCAAGAAAGAATAGCGAAGGCGATGGAAAGGGATCACAGGTTTAGGTTTGATCAGAAACAACTTCCACTGAAAGGTTTAAGGAGGTGTAATGATGGGTGATTTCAACCGCTATGTAGACCTCTTCAAGACGTATGACATCGAGTACGTGGTAATCATCATCTTTCTCATTGCGATCATCTTCTTCTGGCGATATCTGTCCAGGCGACCCAAGGCGAAAAAGGCCCCTCCGAAGAAGAAAAAGTCAAAGCGCTAAGGTTCAATACAAGGGGGTAATCGTGGAGGAGTCCCCGGTTACCCCCTCTTTTTGGGAGGAGGATGAATGAACTGCTTGGGGATTCTGGGAAGCCCTCGCATCGGAGGGAACAGCGATATCCTGCTGGATCAGGCCCTGGCCGGGGCCAAGGCGGCCGGGGGGGAAGTGGAGAAGATCATCCTCGCCAAGGAGCGGATCTCCGGATGCCTGGCATGCGAAAAATGCAATGAGCACGGGGTCTGCGCCATCGATGACGCCATGCAGGAGATCCACCAAAAGATCCTTGGGGCAGGTGCCGTCATCCACAGCGTGCCCGTCTATTTCTGGTCCATGACGGCCCAGATGAAGGCCTATCTGGACCGCTGGTGCGCCTTTTTCGATGCCGAGTGGCGCTGGCACAAGGCCTATCGGCCCCGGATGGAGGGGAAGCGGATCGGTCTCATCACGGTCTGCGGCGATTCGAATGTCGCTACTGCCGACCCCATCGTGCACAGCTTCAAAACCACCTGCGAATTTACCGGGCTCACCTGGCTCGGCGTGGTGCAGGCCTCGGCCTCGGCAAAGGGAGAGATCGCCCATAACGAGGCGGCCCTGAAGGAGGCGTATGACCTCGGGAAAAAGGCCGTCGCGATGGCAGAGATGACCTGAACGATAAAAGAGTTATACTGATAATACGAGAGGAGGAACAATCATGGGTCTGAGAACGATTGAGGAGTACAAGCAAAGCCTGCGGGACGGCAGGCGGGTCTATATCGGCGGCGAAAAGGTAGAGGATATTACCGAACACCGGGTCCTCGGCGTCACCTGCGACACCATCGGCGCCGGCTACGAATTGGCCATGTCGGAGGACCCCGAGATACGCGACCTCTTGACCGCCCCCCACCCCGAGACCGGCGAGCCGGTAAACCGCTTCTTCATCACGCCGCACACTGCGGAGGATTTGGAGAACCGGACCCGGATGATCCACTGCCTCATCGGCAATACCGGCGGCCTCCCGTTCGGCAAGGACATCGGCACCGACTGTCTCAATGCCGCCTTCGTTGTGGCCGGACAGATGGGGAAGAAGGAATACCAGGAAAATGCCATGAACTTCCTGGAGCACCTGCGCAAAAACGACCTGCATACCTGCGGCGCGGTCTCCTGTGTCAAGGGGGATCGGTCCAAAGAGCCGTCCAAACAGAAGCACCCGGATTACTATCTCCATGTGGTGGACAAACAAAAGGCAGGCATCGTCGTCAAGGGGGCCAAGATCCATATCACGAGTGCCCCGGCGTCCAACGAGATCATCGTGGTCCCCACCCGGCAGATGCGTGAGAACGAGGGGGAGTACGCGGTGAGTTTCGCCATACCGGCCAACACCAAGGGGGTCACTTTCATCTGCCGCAACGGCAGGGGGCCGTGGACGGACCACGAGTTCCATGCGGACCGGCCCGTCAGGGAGCTGACCGAGGCCATGATCGTCTTCGACAACGTCTTTGTCCCCTGGGAGCGGGTCTTCATGTGCGGGGAGTGGCAGTACTCGATGCTCCTCGCCTATACCTTTGCGACCTTTCACCGCTTTACGGCCATCAGCTATAAGATACCCGCCGTCGAGGTGATGGCGGGGTGCGCCGTGGCCATGGCCAAGTACAACGGCCTGTTTAAGGTGAGCCACATACGGAACAAGCTGGCGGACATCGCCGCCTATGTGGAGACGTTGCGCGCCCTGACCAAGGCGGCTGCCCAGGACCCGGTCATGTACGGGGATCTCGCGGTTCCCAATCCCCTGGTCGCCAATATGGCCAAGCTGCACTTTGCCAGCAAGTACCATGCATTCGTTGAGCTCATCCAAGACATCAGCGGCGGCATCATCGCTACCGCGCCGGACAAAAAGGACTGGGAGAACCCCGATATCCACGATTATCTCGACTACTACCTTGGGGGGGCCGAGCAGTACAGCACACTCGAGCGGCTGATGATGATCCACGAGGCCATGCGGCACGTCTGTTCCCACGAGTCGGCGTTCCACGAGGTGACGACCGTCCACGCCGAAGGCTCCATGGCGGCGCAGATGATGATGATCCTGGCCGAATCCCCGCTGGAGCGCTACGAGACAATGGCAAAGGTGGCCGCCGGTATCCTGTCGAGGGACAGCCACAAATGGGAGGACAAATAAAGGGCACGTGCTCCCCCAGCTGCTAAAATAGGGAGGAATAACGGATGAACCTTGCAGAACTGACGCAAAGGGAGATAGAAAGCTTCGGCGAGCACGTGACCGTGATCTATGAGGGCAAGGAGCATACCAATTGCCAGCTGCGCGAGGAGGGATTGCGGCTGGCGAGCGCCCTCAAGGAGCTGGGTGTGGACCGGGGGGACCGGGTCATCATCCAGATGCCCAACTGCCCGGAGGTCTTGGTGAGCTTCGGGGCGGTGTACGCGCTCGGCGCCGTGCACGTGCCGATCAACTTTATGGTCGGCGACGACGAGACCGCCTTCATCTACCGCGACAGCGGCGCGGAGACGATCATCAGCAGCATGGCGTTTTTGCCCAAGATCGAGGCGTGCCGGAAAGAGGCGCCGAATATCAAGAACGTCATCCTCATCGATAAAGACGTCCCCGCAGGGACCCTCTCCTTTTCCGCGCTCGTGGAGGGGCATGAGGAGCTTCCCGCCATCGAACAAACCGCGGACGACGACCTTGCCGCGCTCATCTATACCGCGGGGACCACCGGCACGCCCAAGGGCGTGATGCACACCCACGGGACCATCTACGCCAACGCCACCATGCAGCGGGCGACGCTGCCGTTTTCCCCGGGGCTCACCGGCGTCACCATTTTGCCCCTGTGCCATTCATACGGCATCGCCAGTATAACCTTCGGTTCCCTCCTCGGGGGGAGCAAGACCGTCCTGCTCGGCTCGTTCGATATCGACGCCGTCTTTTCCGCCATCGAGCAGTACCAGGCGGATATCCTGGCGGCGGTGCCGACCATGTATATCTATATGCTCCTGCATGAGGAGCCGGAAAAATATGATCTCAGCTCCATGAAGTACTGGATAAGCGGCTCCGCGCCCCTCACGCTCGAGACCCAGAGCCGCTTTCAGGAGCGGTTCGGCCATGAGATCGTCGAGGGGTGGGGCCTTACCGAGGCAGGGGCCAACAACTGCACCAACCCCTATGACGGGACAAAAAAGACCGGGTCCATCGGCCTGCCCATGAAGGGGACCAAAATGAAGGTGGTGGACGAGGAGGGGAAGGAGGTGCCCAGGGGCACGGAGGGGGAGATCCTCATCTCCGGCCCCATGCTGATGAAGGGGTACTGGAACAGGCCCGAGGAGACCGCCGAGGTGCTCAAGGGCGACTGGCTCTACACCGGCGACGTGGGATACCAGGACGAGGACGGCTATTTCTTCATCACGGAGCGAAAAAAAGACCTCATCATCAAGGGCGGGGAGAACATCGCCCCGCGGGAAGTGGAGGAGGTTATCTTCAGCCATCCCAAGGTGTCGGAGGCGGCGGTGATAGGGATCAAGGATGAGGTCTATGGGGAGGAGATCAAGGCGTGCGTGGTGCTCAATCCCGGTGAGACCCTGACCCCGGAGGAGATCATCGAGCATTGCCAGAAGAAGCTCAAACGGTTCAAGTCGCCCAAATTCGTCGAGTTTCTCGAGGCCCTGCCCAAGAACCTCGTGGGAAAGGTGCTGAAGAAGGAGTTGAGGGGGGAGAAGGAGAGCGAGGTTTAAAAGGGTATCCCTTTAAAAGGCAGCCTGTCGTCTTTTTCTCAGGGGGATAGAAATACCAAAACAAAAGACCTGACCCTCTGCTCATCCGAACTTCACATATAAAGTAGAAAGGAGGCTTTTTGTGCCGGAAAAATTACCGTTGGAGAAATTCAAATCACTCATCGGTCAGGATAACGGCACCACCGACTGGATCCTGATCGATCAGGCAAAGATCAATGGCTTTGCGGATGTGACCGAAGATCACCAGTGGATCCACGTCGATATCGAAAAGGCAAAGCAAGGGCCGTTCGGCGCACCGATCGCCCATGGTTTTTTGACGCTGTCGCTTATTCCGGTTTTCAGCTACGCCGGCAAATATACCATTGAAGGCGCCAAAATGTCCATCAATTACGGATTGAACAAAGTCCGTTTCATCAATGCGGTCCCGGTGGGCTCCCGGGTGCGTTCCAAAATGGTGATCACGGCAATTGAAGAGAAAAATCCGAATCAGATTCTTGTAACCAACACCCATACCATCGAAATCGAAGGGCAGGAAAAACCGGCCTGCGTTGCCGAAGCACTGGGGATGATCATCCTGTAGGTGTCTTGTGCCGGAACAGTAGAAAATGGAGAAAAGAGAACCGTTGTACATGCTCAGTAATTAGGTAACTCTTTTGGTATAATAAGTAAAGGAAGAAAAAGCCAAAGGAGATACAAATGAAACACGAGCAACAAGTGGTGA
>Ga0307437_1001658_pt1 | contig 14607 bp, 10 predicted proteins | sample SalMarWE160390MG_FD_202146 | JGI IMG/M metagenome (GOLD analysis project Ga0307437, IMG submission 202146) | Salt marsh sediment microbial communities from the Plum Island Ecosystem LTER, Massachusetts, United States - WE1603-90 | ecosystem: Environmental > Aquatic > Marine > Intertidal zone >...
CCTTGTTGCGCAGCGCCTCCGTTGTATGGGCCAGGAGGTGAGGAACGCGGCCGACGCGCCTGCTGCGGACGAAGAGCAGTAAGGCTTGCTTCGCTCGCCTCACTGCTGCCTCGGCATCGTCAGCGGTGAAGTGTGCGCGAGCCGCCTGTATCATCAGGTCGGCGGCGCGGATGGGCCGGCCAAGTTCTTTGGCCTTGTCGGCCAGTTGCCCGAAGATGTCTGCTCTACGACGGCTAGCAAAACCGCCCTACTTACGGACAAGCCACTGTAAGCGGCGAATACAAGGCTGTCCCTGCCCCAAGATATTGAGAAGATACTTACGATGTGACTATCACTCGGTAGGCAGCAGAGCGTTGATCGCGATGGCCACAATGCCTGCGACAGTAGTGCGCAATCCGTAGCCGATGAGGCTGCGCCCGGATATGTGCCCCAGGAACACCCCCAGCACAAACAGGCTGATCAGAGCCACAGCCAAGGAGAGCGCATAACTGACCAGGATGTTGCCGATAAGCGGCGCAATGAACAGGGGGATGAGCACAATCAACGAAGAAACGAAAGGCGACAGGCCATCTACCAATGAAACGATGATCACTGCCATGCGCGAGGCGCGGCCGATCTTCGTCTCGCTCAGGTCAATGAGCGATATTCTCTCCAGTTCGGTCAACTCGCGCTTGCGCTCGGCGGACTCGGCCAGGTAGGCCCCCCACAGTCCCGAAATCCCTATGGAGATGGAGGTGGCAATGCCGATGCGGATCACGGTAGCAGCGCTGCGGATATTGCCCACGTAAGCGCCCATCAGCACGCCGATCATGGTCAATACGCCGTCAAAGGCATTGTTGGCCAGGGCGCGGCGAGCGATCTTCGAGAAACCGGTGATATGTTCGTACTCGCGTATGTCGTTTACGCACTGGGAGAAACGCCCAGGAGAGGGGGCTGATTTCGCCACGGCTAGTCTTGCGGCGTGATGACGTCTTCGATGAGCACCTTACCGGCCGCCACTTCGTCAATAGAGTGGATCGCGCCACCGTTTTCCTCGATGATGCGGGCGATCTCCTCGTAGCGCAAGTCCTGCCCTTCGATGGTGATCTTGGCGTTTTCTACGCGACGGTCAATCTCGTAGATCGAGATGTTAGCGCCGTCCACACCCTCCTGGTCGGCCAGCAGTTGCACCAGTTCCACGATGTTGGGCTCCAGGGGTTTCAGCACATCCAGCACTAATCGTCGCAGGTTTCCCATGTCTTCTTTCTCCTTCTCACTTTCTCCTTCTCACTCTTCTGATGGTATGAGCGCCCGCGCAAAGATCAGGTAGCCAGTGTGCGCTACCATGCGGTCCATTGGCCGCAGGCGGGCGGGTACTGCTTTGTACGGTCGGAGCAGCAGTTCTTCTACTTCAATCAGGCCGAAGTTGGCCTCCTCCAGCGCGTTGATCAGACGGCTGACCTGATTGGTGGTGGGCAGGATGCAGCCGAAGAAGCCCCCGTTGGCAAGTGCCGCGTGAGCCTGTGTCAGATAGTCCCAGGGGTTGGGCAAGTCCAGGAGCAGAGCGTCTGTGCCTTGTTCATCGAAGCCCTCAGCGATGTCGCGCAGTTTGAACTCCACGAATTCGGCCAGACCGAGTTGTTCCAGATTCCTGCGGGCCAGTTGTTGCATCTCTGGTCGGACTTCGTAGGAGTGAACGCGGCCGGTGGGGCTGACCGCCTGGGCGAGGACCAGCGTGAGCCCGCCGCTGCCGGTGCCGGCCTCGACGACGTGGCAGCCGGGGGCGATGCTCGTCTTCATCAGGATGTAACCTGCATCTTTGGGGTAGACGATCTGGGTGGTACGTTTGAGGTCACGCACGAGGTCGTCGGCGGAGGGCCGGAGCAGCAGTAATGGATACCCCAGGTGAGTGGATACTCGCATCCCCCAAGGGGTTCCGATCAGGTCGTCATGGGCCACCACCCCACGGTGGGTATGGAATTGGGAGCCTGACTCCAGCCGCACGATGAATGATTTGCGGTCGCGGCCAACTAGCAGAGCCAGGTTGTCAGGTTGTGCAGTTTGCACGGCTTTCTCAGCGATCAAGTGGTCCCTACGTTTTTACAATTATAACGCACTCTGACCACAGCGCAACTTTCGTTTCAGCGAGAAGCACGTCGGCATTTTGCCGGACGGCCCCATGGGTTGTGCAACCGCCGTTTGACTTGAGAGCAAGATGGTGGTACACTAAGCAAGACATTGTGGGCTACACCGTTGGAAATCTAATCGTCCGTGTCGGTTTACCAGTGGAGTAAAAGGGAGGATCACCGCATGGCGGAAGAAAAGAAATCAGTTGTCTGCATTGAAGACGAGCCCGAGATGATTGACCTGGTCAAACTGATCCTCGGGCGCAGGGGGTTCGATCTCGTCGGTGCTGTCGGTGGTCGTGAGGGCATAGAGACAGTGCGCAGACTCAAGCCCGATCTGGTGCTGCTGGACCTGATGATGCCGGATATGGATGGTTGGGAGGTCTACCAGCAGATGAAGGACATCCCGGTCATCGTCGTCACCGCCAAGGCGCAGAGTATTGATAAGGTGCTAGGACTCCACATCGCCAAGGTGGATGACTACGTGACCAAGCCGTTCGGCCCGCAGGAACTGCTGCAAAGCGTGAACAAGGTGTTGGGTCTCGAGACCTGAGCCCGACGGTTTGCGCGTCGTCTTCAGAGGCATCTGTCCCCGATAACTGAGCACATCGCTCTTGGCGGATGGTGACCAAGCGGCAGTGTCTTGGGCGTTCGAGGATTGTCTGGCGGGTGCGAAGGGCGGTGGTGGCGGGATAACCTCGCAGCCATCGCCGCTTGATTTATCGGAGGAAAGCGGGAGGTGGGCGGTGGAACTCATGGTAGTGCAAATTGAGAAGCCAGAGGCCGTGAACCTAATTCTGGGCCAATCGCACTTCATCAAGACGGTAGAGGACCTACACGAGGCGCTGGTGGGTACTGTGCCCGGTATTAAGTTTGGCTTGGCCTTCTGCGAATCTTCGGGCCCGGCATTGGTGCGCGCCAGTGGCACTGACGATGAGTTAGTCGAACTGGCAAAACGGAACGCGCTGGCGCTGAGCGCGGGTCACAGTTTCATCATTTTCCTGGGCGAGGGCTTCTACCCTGTCAACGTGTTGAGCGCAGTCAGGATGGTACCCGAGGTGTGTTGTATCTTCTGCGCCACGGCCAACCTGGTCGAGGTTATCCTTGCCGAGACGGAGCGAGGGCGGGGTATCCTCGGCGTGGTGGACGGGGTCAAGACGAAGGGCATCGAGACGGAGGAGGACGTCGCCCAACGCAAGAATTTCCTCCGCATGATCGGTTATAAACTGTAGGAGTGGGGCCGGCTTTCGAGCCTGCCGGTGTGAAAGCGAGTTGTCTGGAGGAGTTCTGGGCCGGGTCAGACACTCTGTCTTTTGAGTTCGCTGCCACACAGGCGCTGTACGAGGAGTTGAGATCGCCGCGCAAGCGGCCTACGTAGCGTGTGGGGGTCGTAGTGCCCGACCGATTGACGTCCAGTGAACTGGGGCATCTGCAGCGCTACATGCCGTCCGGTTGGCGAGAACAGGCCGGGCCGTCCCTCATCCCGGAGGCTCTGGCAAAGTGCGCCTCCCACCTGCAGGCGCTGCTGGCAGCTGCGTCTACCTATCTCCCGATGGCTATCCTGGCTGATGATCGGGAGGTGCAGGTGGGACGGGGCCAGTTCCGCTACGGTACAGTGCTATTTGCCGATGCCTCCGGCTTCAGTACGCTGACGGAGCGATTCTCCCAGGAGCGTGGCCGCGAGGGAGCCGAAGAGGTCACATTCATCGTCAACCGCTTCCTTGATGCGGTGGGCACCATCGCTACGCAGTACGGCGGCGACCTGCTGAAGTTCGCGGGGGATGCAGGACTCAGTTTCTACGAGGGGGCGGATCACGCTGCTCGTGCCTGTCGTGCTGCCTGGGAGATGCAGCAGGTGCTGCGGGAGCGGTTCTCCAGCGTGGAGACGTCGCTGGGGCATTTTGCGCTCCAGATGTCGGTCGGATTGGGCAGTGGGTTGATCTTCACGGCCAGCCTGGGCACGCTCGATAACGCCGAGTACGCTGTGATGGGGCCGGCGCTGGCGACGATGGGCCGGGCCGAACAGTTGGCCCAGGCTGGGCAGATTTTTGCAGATCGTACTACATGCGAGTTGGCCAGCGAGTCCATCGCTGTTGTTCCCGGACAGGTAGAGGGGTTCTTTGAGTTGTGCCGGGCCGGGCCGTATTCCGGCGCGGTTGAGCGTCCCTGTCTGCACCTCTCGCCGCCGGGTGATTCACCCCACACAGCACTGCGCTGGCTGCTGGCACGGCTTGATGCCCTCGTTCCCTACCTCCCCCCCGGTTTGCTGGAAAAGTTGGTTCCCTCGCCTGAAGAAACCGGCATTGAGAGCGATCACCGTTGGGTGACCACCCTCTTCGCCGACCTGCGGGGTGCCAACGGTCTGGTCGAGGCATTGGGACCCGAGCGAGGGGATCTGCTCACCGAAGTCGCCAACCGCTACTTTCTGGCGATGCGCCGGGTGGTCGAGCGGTATGAGGGGGTGCTGCATAAAGTGGGGGCTGGCCCTACCGGACCGCATCTTCTCATCACGTTCGGTGCGCCTAAGAGTCACTCTGACGATCCCGAACGGGCGGTACGTGCGGGGCTGGAGATGCAGGAAGTGCTGGCAGAGGTCAATCGAGAGGTAGAGACGTTGATTGGCCGCGTGCGAGGTCTACGATACCCCGCCTTTCGGCAGGCCGTTGGTATTGGCACAGGCTTTGTCTTCGCGGGGGCGATTGGCTCGGCGGAGCGACGGGAATACACTGTGATGGGTGACGTGGTCAACCTGGCCTATCGGCTGATGTCTGCTGCTGCCGAAGGGGAAGTGTTGGCCGCCGACGCCACGGCGCGCTACCTGGGTGAGCGATTCGAGTTGCGTCCCCGATTGGCTATGCGGGTGAAAGGGAAACACGAGCCGGTATCCTACGTGCAGGTGGTCGGATTGACGCAGTTGCCCCCGCTGCTAGGGGCAGCCGGGGGCCGGATTGTGGGCCGCCGGGCCGAACTGGATACGGCGCGAGGTCTGCTGGATGGGGCGACCCGAGGACGGGGGAGCGTGCTGGTGGTGCGTGGCGAGGCCGGGATGGGCAAGACCCGGTTGGCCCGGAAGATCGCGCAGCAGGCACAGAAGCGTGGGATGCGCGTGCTCATTGGGGCGTGCCTTTCCTACGGGGGCGACATCCCCTACCTGCCGTGGGCCGACGTGCTGCGCGCGCTGCTGGGGGTCTCCGCGGCAGATCCATTGTCTCAATTGCAGCAGTTGTCGCACGGGCTGGCGGCGGCCGGCATGGCCGGGTGGGAGCCACTGGTCGCCGAGCCATTGGGTCTGGAGGCGGAGGAGACGGAACTGACGGCTTCGCTGGCCCCCTGGCTGCGGCAGCAAAGGCTGTTCGATATCGTGCTCCAACTGATCCAGGGCCACGCCCGGACGCAGCCGCTTCTGTTGGTGATCGAAGACGCCCACTGGGCAGACCCCACCTCGCTGGAGTTGTTGGACTACGTGGCGCGCAATGTGGCTTCTTGCCCGGTGGTATTACTGATTCTGCACCGGCCGGGGGAGTGGTTGGATGGCCGCTGGCAGAAGTTCGATCACGCGGCCCAGATTGGGTTGCAGGAGTTGCCCGAGGCTGCCATCCGGGCATTGGTCGCGGATGTCTTGGGTATAGAGGATGTGCCGGGCCGGCTGGTGGAGTTGGTGTTGCGCAAGGCACAGGGCAACCCATTCTTCATCGAAGAGGTGGTGCGGGCGTTGATTGATGCCGGCGTGCTGGGGCGAGATGACGGGCGTTGGAAGCTGGTCGCCGACCCGGAACAGGCCAGTGTGCCCGATACGATCCACGGCGTCATCCAGAGCCGTATAGACCGTCTGGAAGAGACCAACCGGCGAGTGCTCCAGGTGGCTTCGGTCATCGGGCGGGTCTTCAGCATGCGCGTGCTGGACGGTGTCTATCCCTATGACGATCTCGACGGCACGCTGTCCCGACGGTTGGATCGGTTGGGCACGGTAGGTCTGGTGCTCCTGGAACTGCCCGATCCGGAGCCGGTCTACATGTTCAGGCACGCGCTGACACAGAACGTAGCCTACGAGAGCCTCTCCTACGCAAGGCGTCGCGAGTTGCACCGCCGCGTGGGGGAGTTCATCGAAGCGCAAGAGGGGGAGGCATTGAACGAGCGACCGGGTTTCCTGACCCACCATTTCTTCCACGGACGTGCCTGGCGCAAGGCGCTGGCTTATTCACTGGTGGCGGGGCGCAAGGCGCAGCGGGAGTACGCCAACGAAGCCGCCATCGCTCACTTTCGGCGGGCGCTGCAGGCAGCGGCGGAACTGGGCGAGCCATGCGAGGAGGAACGGCTGGAAGCCCACGAGGCGCTGGGCGAGGTGCTGACCATGATCGGCCAGTACGATGAGGCGCTGGAACACTTGGAGGAGGCGCAGGTGCTGGTGGAGGCGTGGCCGGCATCGTCGGAGCGCGACTGCCGGATGGCAGAACTGTGCCGCGAGACAGCGGAGGCGTATGAGGCCCAGGGGGACTACGAGGTGGCTTTCTCGTGGTTGGAAGAAGGGTTGAAGCCAGCCATCGAAGGACAGATTGAAGAAGCCCAGCTTTATTTGATGGGTGCCAGAGTCTTTCACCGCCAGGGAGCCAATGATCAGGCGGCGACGTGGTGCCAGCGAGGGCTGGTGATCGCCCAACATGTTGCTGGTGTGGAGGGGCAGAAGGTGCTGGCGTGGGGTAACTACTTGCTGGGAGCGATTCTTGCACGCTTCGGCGATCTGGACACCGCTGTCCAGCACTGCCAAGAGAGTCTTGCGCTCTACGAGGACCTTGGTGATCTGTGGGGACAGTCTCAGGCTCATACCAACCTGGCGATGGTATTCCACTTCCAGGATGCCTGGGCGCTGGAAGCCAATCACTGCAGAGCGGCGCTTGATATCGTGAAGCAGATTGGATATGCTGAGGGGCAGGCCCGTGCAGCCTCCAACTTGGGTGAGATTTATCTGATACAGGGACAACTGGAAATGGCGCAAGACCAATATCGAGTGGCCCTGGACATTGTGGAGCGGTTGGGAATGACGTACGGGGTGGCGTTGATGCATAACAACCTGGGCGCGGCGTATGCGAGGGGAGGGGAGTGGAACGAAGCGGCGCGACATCTGGAGCGTAGCCTGACCCTGTTTGAGGAGATCGGCTCTGAGGAATTCCTCGCTGAGCTATTTCGCCACCGGGCCGAGGTAGCGCTGGGGCAGGAGCGGTCAGACGAGGCGCTGGCCTACGCGGAGCGCTCGCTGGACTATGCCCAGGCCCATAGCATGCGGCTGGAGGAGGGGATGACCTGGCGTGTGCTAGGGCGCGTGCACCGGGACCGAGGGGAGTTAAGCCAGGCTGAGGAGGCGCTGGCGCGGGCGCTGGAGATCGCGCAGGAAGCACGCAAGCGGCACGAGATCGCGCTGACCCACCTGGAACTGGCCTGGATGCGGATACAGCAAGGTAGGGAAGATGAAGGGAGAGATCTTGCCCGGCAGGCGGCGCGGGTTTTCGCGGCACTGGGCACGCAGTTGGACCTGGAGGAAGCAGAGCGGCTAGCAGTAGGCGGCGGGAAAGGAGAGTGTGAATGAAACACACGTTGACATTGACACTGACTGTTGGTGTTGGACTGCTGCTGGTGGCGTTCCTGATGGCGGCCTTACAGTGGGAAAGCCCCCCGGCTCTGGCCGCTGAGGGTTCCACTCCCCTGGCCCAGACTAGTTTCGATCCGGTGAGCATCGCGGCCTACGAGGGCATCTCGGACTGGCAGGCCTCGCCTGTCTGTTATTTCCCCTATGCCCAGCACGACCCCTCGAGCCGGTCCACCGCGCTGTTCTTTCAGAACACCTCGTGGAACACGGCAAGAGTTACTATCAGTCTCTACGCTGCCCAGGGAAGCGCTGGCATTCCCACCGCTGTGTTGACAGACGTGACCCTCCCACCGATGGCGCGGAAGGCCTTCTCGGTTTCCGCGTCGGGCATGGGCGTATTCACCGGCTCTGCCGTCGTCGAGGCGGACCAGCCATTGGTGTGCAGTGCCGAGATACTGAACGAGATGGATCCCTTCGTTGATCTGATGGCCTATCGCACCCCCGTGGCGGGAGAGGTGGAGTTCTTCGCCCCGCAGATACGCAAGGAAGATGCCAAGGGTTGGAATTCCCGTATCGTCGTTTTTAACTACGGCGGCCCGTCGAACGACGTGACCATCCAATTCTACGACCAGGATGGGAGCAATGTTGGCTTTGTCCACCAGGTGTTGGACGATCACGATACGTGGCTCTACGATGCGCGTACTGATGAGACGCTTCCCTCGCTTGGTTTTGATGGGTGGGCGCACATAAGCGGTACGCTGCCCATCGCCGTGGTCGTGCTGAACGAGAGTTGGGAGGGCGGCGAGGCAGTGGCGCTCACCCCCTGGGGCGGTGTTCTCTCCTCCGAGATGGTACTGCCCTGTGTCGAGCGTGACCCGCCGACGCTGGTCACCCTGTACAATCTGGGGGACAGCCGGCAGATATCGCGGACGCTGGGTTACCACTTCGCTGGCGATGGCTCGCTGGACGCCAGCGAGGCCTACACATTGGAGGCGCGGGCCAGCGTCGCCCGTAGCCTGGCTGACGTTGACCTCCCCGCACCGGTGTGGAGGGGGACGGTGCGCTCCACCGGATCCACTGCGGCGGGCATGGTAGCGCTTGCCGATTGGGGATCGACAGCGGCTGGTTACAGCAGCCTGTGGCCCTGGAGTGGCTATCCGTTCTACCTACCGAACGTCTTCCGCTACCCCGACCGATTCTCTGTCTTCACCATCTGGTCGCCAGTAGGCGGCAACGACGTGACCGTCGAGTTTTACGACATAGATGGCAATCTGGTGGTCAGTTACACGGATGTCCTATCTGAGTATGCCAGCCTTCATTTTGATCAGGGTATGATGCCCGAACTTGGACCTACCTTTGAAGGCTCGGTTCGCATTCAATCTCACATGGACATCGCCGTCGTCGCCGGGGAGGCCGTCCTGGGCCCTCCACCGCTGGATAGTTACGAGCCCAACGACCGCCCCGACGAGGCCTATACCATCACCGTCGGCACCGTCTACACCTCGTACCTGGGCCACGCCGAGGACCTGGACTGGTACCGGGTCAGCATCACGCAGCCCTCGAGGTTGACCGTCACGCTGGACCAATTGCCCGATGACTACGACTTGGTCGTCTTCCACGACCTCATGGCCGCGCCGCCGGTTCCTGATGGCCAGATGGTGGGCGAACTGGCGGATAACGGCAGTGTGGGCAACGAGGGCGAACTTGACGCTGTTGGATACTGGTCTGCTGCCGGGTACTGGTCGGCGGCGGGATATTGGTCTGCAGCGGGCTACTGGTCGGCAGCCGGGTACTGGTCGGCCGCCTCGGCCAACCCCGACACGGTGTCAGAGATCGCCCGCACTGTCGCTTTCGAGCCGGGCATCTACTACATTCTCGTCCATGCAGAGGGCGACCGGCACTCCGATCGGCCCTACCGCTTGCAAGCGGAGACCGAGCCGCTGGCCGAGGCCGGCGCGTGCGGCTGGACGCCGACGTATACAACCACGCGGCCCACCGGAGCCTTTACGGGGACCAGTGTCATCACCGAACCCCTCACGCTCATTCTGTACAACAAGACCCGCCTGGATCAGGCCTACGGCGTGACGGCGGGCAACGCAATCTCGGACGCGCTGGGCCGGCTGGCAGACCATACCTCGGTGCGCGGGTTGGTCGTGCCGGTGGACAGCGACGATGTCGTCTCCGCCACCTATGCTCTGTGGGACGATTCCTACTGCTCTGTCCAGCAAGCCAACCGGGTCGCCGAGGCTGTCAGGAATCTGATCATCGGTCCTGTGCTGGACGCTCACCCTACCATCTCCTACGTCGTGCTGGTCGGCGGCGACGAGCAGATACCCTTCCGCCGCGTGCCCGACGGGACGGCCATCGCCAATGAGCGTACCTATTTGGGCGGCTTGCGGGCGAGGTTGGGGGCACTCTTCGCTTCATTCAAACGGGGTTGTGTTCTTACCGATGACTTCTACGGCACGCGACCGGGTGAGGAACTCTTCTGGCGTGGGCGGGGGCTGTGGCTGCCAGACCTAGCCGTGGGGCGGCTGGTGGAGACGCCCGACGAAATCCTGGGGTTCATCAACGGCTATCTGGGCGGCGGCTTCCTCAGAGCAGACGACGCCCTGGTCACCGGCTACGATTTCCTGGCGGATAGCGCCGGGGCCATCAGCGACACTTTTGGCAGGCTGGATCTCGAAACAAGCAATCTCATCTCTGAGACCTGGACCGCCGATGACCTGCGGGCTGCCTGGCTGGACGCCGTGCCCGATCTGGCCTCGGTCAATGCCCACTTCGAGCACTGGCGTGCCATCCCTGCGACGACTACGGCCAGCTATGTGGACAACGCCGATGTCCTCAGCGCTACCGGCAACCTCAGCGGTACTCTGGGCTTCTCGATGGGCTGCCACGCCGGGCTGAACGTGCCCGACGGGGATGTGTGGAGTTGGGCCTCAGGGACAAGCCCCGACTTCCCCCAGGCCCTGGCCCGCAGGGGCGGCTACTGGGTGGGCAACACTGGCTACGGTTACGGGATGGACGATGCCATCGAGGCCTCGGAGATGCTGATGTGGATGTTCGCCCAGGAGTTGGGGCGCGGGCCGGACGTTTCCGTTGGGGAGGCGCTGATGCAGGCCAAGCGGCGCTACTTCGGGAGCCTGCCCAGTGGCGGCTTTAGCCTCTACCACGAAAAGGCGATGATCGAAGCCACCCTCTACGGATTGCCGATGTATCGGGTGGCTGTGCCCTCGCCTCAGATGCCAACGGAGGTGGTGAGCGCGACCGTGTCGCAGCCACAGTCCACCGGAGTGCAGGGCCTGCAGGCGGTGGACGTGATTGTGCAGCCAACGCTGACGCGGCGGGATGCCGCCAACGGCAGTTACTACAGTGTCGGCGGCGAGGTGCAGGCCGCGCCGGGGCGGCCAATCCAGCCCCGGGCCACGGTGCCGGTGACGGGGCCGGCGGGGTTCACCGCGCACGGAGCATTGTTCGTGGCTGGTAGCCATAGTGTCGAACCCGGCTTCGATCCACTCATCGCCCGGCCCACCACCGACGTAGCCCAACCGGAGCCCGACTTCTGCGCCACGGGTTGGTTCCCGACCAAACCCTTCGTGGTCAATCGTTTCGGCGACAGGGACCGGCTGGTGATGGTGGCGGGGCAGTACAACGATGAGGGGCATGTGGAGCGGCTGTACCGCGATGCCGGGCTGCGGGTCTACTACTCGCGAAGCGACGACTTCACGCCGCCAACGATTATGGGGGTGCAACCTTCGCAGTGCGAGGATCGGGTTCACTTTGAGGTCAGGGCGTTTGACCCCTCCGGTCTCCACCGCGTCGTGGTGACCTACGATGATGGTCAAGGGGAGTGGCAGACGATAGACCTGATCCCTGACGAGATGGGCACTCTGTGGAGCGGCGACCTCCCGACGCTGCGGGGGCGGCTGTCTTTCTTCGTGCAGGCGGTGGACGAGGCGGGTAACGTCGCGCTGGGTGCGAACAAGGGGTTATTGTTCACGACCCCCTCCTACACAGTCTTCCTGACGGCGGTGTTCAGGGGATATTGACGGCCTGTGGCGACGTGGATGGCGGTCTGGAACGAGACGCAGGGCGAGCGGCTGCTGGGGCGCGTGCGCCGCTGCGCCGGTTTCCTCTGCCGTCTGCGGGGGCTGACATTCCGGCGGCACCTGGGCGACGACGAGGGGTTACTGTTGGTGGGGCGCCGGGTGAGCCGCTCCGATGTGGCTATCCATATGTTCTTTGTCTTCTTCCCCATCGCGGCGGTATGGCTGGACGGGGGCGGGCGGGTGGTGGACGTCCGGCTGGCTCGTCCCTTCCGCCCGCTCTACGTCCCCCATGCGCTGGCGCGGGATGTGCTAGAAGGACCACCGGAATTGCTGGAGCGGGTGCGAACAGGAGATCAATTGCGCTTTGGAGGGTAGTCAAGTGAATCGAAAAATCGTCGTGGGGCTGGCTGTCTTGGTGTTGCTCGGGATGTTGACGGTGCCGGTGCGGGCCCAATCGGCTGGGCCACCGCCGCAGGCGACTGTGCACATCGTGCAGCAGGGCGAGACGCTGTTCTCCATCGCTCAGCGGTACGGTTTGACGGCGGACGCCATTACCCATGCCAATGGCATCCAGGATCCGCGGAAGATTTACGCTGGTCAGCGGATTATCATTCCTGGCGGCAGGGGAGGCGCCAGCATGGAAGGGACAGCCCCTTACGTGGTTCAGGCAGGTGATACGTTGGCCTCCATCGCCCGGTACTACCATGCCACTTGGCAGACGCTTGTCCGGGTCAACGGCTTGCTCTCTCCTGATGTCATCTATGTGGGGCAGGTCATCCAGGTGCCGGCATTCGATGTGCCCACCAGCGAGGAGGTGGCTGGCCGTCCGCTGACAGGCGGAGGTGTGGTCTATGTCGTGCGCTCCGACGACACGCTGCTGCGCATCGCGCTGCGCTACGGCGTCTCGCCCTGGGCGTTGGCGGCTATCAGCCACGTTGCAAACCCGGCGCTGGTCTACCCGGGGCAGGAACTCGTGGTCCCTGGCGAAGGGCCTGACCTGCTGCCTATGCCTTTCGTCTCCGTTGAGGTGCAGCCGCTGCCGGTGACTCAGGGGACGACAATGGTCGTCGCGGTGCATGCAACAGAACCCGTCACGCTGGAGGGCAAGTTGTTTGGACAGGAGGTGCGCTTTGCCGAGGAAGAGGGTGTGTACTATGGGCTGGTGGGCGTGCTCGTCCTGACCGAGCCGGGCCTGTACGAACTGGAGTTGAGAGCCGTGAATGATCGCGGGCAGAGCACAGCGATTACCACAGGGGTTGTGGTGGAGGGTGGGCGCTTCGGCTACGAGCGCATTGATCTACCCGCCAGCCGCACCAGCCTGCTCGATCCGGCTGTTTTCGCCAGAGATCGCGAGCGTCTTGATGCAGTGCGCCACACTTTTACTTCGGAGCGGCGTTGGACGGGGCTCTTTCAACGCCCGTGCGCGGGAGTGATTTCAGCATACTTTGGCTCCCATCGCTCTTACAATGGCGGTCCGTACACCGGTTATCATTCCGGCGTGGACTTCCGGGCACCACGGGGGACGCCGGTGCATGCCTCTGCCGCAGGCACTGTCTTACTGGCTGAACCGTTGGCTTTATATGGCAACATGATCGTGATAGACCACGGTTGGGGCGTGTTGACGGGCTATGGGCACCTCTCATCCATCGAGGTGCAGGTCGGACAGGAGGTAGAGCAGGGAGCCCTGATTGGCCGCGTGGGTAACACTGGTCTCTCCACCGGCGCCCATCTTCATTGGGAAGTATGGGTTGGTGGGACCAGCGTGAATGGCCTGCAGTGGCTGGAGGGATTCTATCTCTGGCCCGAGTAGTTGGCGATTGGCGGTTAGCGGTCAGCCAAGAGCACCGGCGTCGTAGAAGTCATCGCTCTTTTATGAGTGTCCGTGCCTCATCGGCGTACCTGGTTGGCACCTGGATGCGCACCTCCCCCAAGCCGTCCACTGTGATGCCTATGACTGGCCCTACGCTCTCGTAGTCCAGCAGCACGGGAATGCCCGCGTCTTCCAACTTGGTTTTGATAACCTGAGCCCTCAGAAGCCCCTGCGTGATGTGAACTGTAGTCAGTCCAGGATGGCGTGGTGGCTTGCTTTGCATCTCTAGCCTCCTTGATCTCGTTCCCAGTGTGCCTCAAATGGGCGCATTTGTCAAACTGGCGCAAGCCTGGTATAATCCTGCCGGTATCCCTATGGTGATTCGTATTCGGGAGACGCGATCTTGATTCAGAGGAAGACTCAGCCCCCTGCTTATTGGGGGGACGAATTCACGGTTACTCCTGACGATCTCCAATATCTTAGCACGTTACTCGTCGAGGACGAGTTGCCGCGCTCGGCAGAGGAATTAGGCCGAGCGTTGGTCTTGCACCGCTGCCGGGAGGAAGAAGCACTCATAGAGCGCGCGCTGTCTGAAGGCACCCTATATCAGCCCAAGCGCAGTTACGAAGTGGGTGAGCGGGTGGTCTTTCCGGCGCTGGGCTATCGGGTGGGGAAAGTCGTCGGCGTGCGGCCTGGACACAACCCCGAATATACTTCATTCCAGGTCATCCAGGTGGAGTTCGGGGAAGGCGAGCGGCGTGAGTTTGCGTCCGAATTGGTGGCCGATCATCCGCTCAACCTTGAAGGGCAGGCTGGCAGGGCAGGTGGTGCCGAATTGCGTTCTCCAGAGGAACTGGCCGTGCTGTACGGGCCGCAGGTTGGCGCGGTGCTGGAGAAGCGTCTTGAAGCCGAGCCTGATTTCGTCTGTTTGGCTGGCGAGTGGTTCCGTAGGGACCTGTTGGTGGAGGTGAACGTTGGCCACCTGAACCTGGCGGAGGCTGTGCTCGATATGGCAGGAGGTGACCCGCTGCCAACGGACGCTCTGTTGGGTGATCTGGAGTT
>Ga0307437_1001660_pt1 | contig 14594 bp, 8 predicted proteins | sample SalMarWE160390MG_FD_202146 | JGI IMG/M metagenome (GOLD analysis project Ga0307437, IMG submission 202146) | Salt marsh sediment microbial communities from the Plum Island Ecosystem LTER, Massachusetts, United States - WE1603-90 | ecosystem: Environmental > Aquatic > Marine > Intertidal zone >...
ACAAATGATCAAATGACTACCATCTTACTTAAAGTTAAGTTACTCATCCAAAGAACTTTTCATCCTTCGTACCCTGGAGTAACACAGGACACACAACTTGCCATAACACGGACAATATGGGTAAGTTGTTTGTCACACTTTTTGCTTTTGCTCCTGCTCTCAGACAAATTTGTAATGGCCGTTGCACCCGGACACGCGCATCTGCCCGCAATATAAATCCTGCACGGTGACAGATTTCTGGCTCCGAGATAGTTTGTACCGCGACACTGCGCCAGTGTCCGCCACTAAATTTGTAACCGGGAATAAATTCGCGGCTCCGATCATACTTGTACCGCGACACTCGTAATGCTCAATAAAATTTGTACCATGACGGCAAAAAGTGCGCCATACCCTCCTTGCACCGTGACAGCTTTCTGGCTAAAGTACCAGGACCCTGCCCGGATGCTGCGTCGGGTAACACAACCTCCCCATATTGCCGGGCCGTCAGACTGTCTAAAAACCTACCCTTTTTGTTCATAACTATGGGGTCGGTTATTCTTCAAAAAACGCTCTGTTTTGTATCTTAACTACATGAAATTCATACAAGGACATAACAGAACACAGATTAATCTTTTCCCTGTATCACTCGACCAATCCATCGACCCCGATAATGAAGTCCGGATAATCGACCTTTTTGTTGAAAGCCTTTCTATTAAAGATTATGGATTCAGAACCGATTTTGCCGAAAACGGTCGTCCGGCGTATCACCCTTCTGATTTACTAAAACTATTCATTTACGGGTACATGAATAAGGTTCGCTCAACAAGGGATCTGGAAAAAGAATGCAAACGGAATATTGAAGTAATGTGGCTTTTGAAGTGCCTCAAACCTGATCACAACACAATTGCCAATTTCCGCAGAGATAATCCAAAGGCTATAAAGAAGGTATTCCGGGCTACGGTTCAAATTGCAAAACATTTTGACCTGATCGGCGGGAAACTTATTGCCGGTGACAGCACCAAGCTACGTGCTCAGAACAGCAAAAAGAACAACTACAATCAGACTAAAATAGACAGGCATATAGCCTATATCGATAACAAGCTGGAAGAATATACCTGTGCACTGGCTGAAAACGACGGAGACAACAGGCAGCAGATAGAGGATGAGATTAAAAAACAACAGCAGAGAAAAGACAATTACAGAAATATTGAAAAGCAGCTGAAAGAATCCGGAGAAAAACAGATCTCAATTTCTGATCCCGAGAGCCGGCAGATAATGATTCGTAACAATATCACTGAAGTAGCATATAATATACAATCCACAGTAGATGCCAAACATAACATTCCCATCGATTATAAAGTAACAAACGAGAATGACACCAAAGCGATGGGGAATATGGTTCAAAGAACAAAGAGTATTCTTGGAACAAATGAATTCACTGTTTTGTATGATAAAGGTTTCCATACCGGGTCAGAGTTAAAAACCGCACAGAAGCTGGGAGTTGAAACCATTGTTGCGATACCGGGAGTCCCTTCTACCAGTCAGGCACCTGATCATGATTACAACTATGAACATTTTATCTATGACAAAGAAGCCGATACATATACATGTCCCCAGGATCATATCCTCAAAACAAACGGGTCATGGTACAAGGAACGAACTAGCAGTGGAAGCATCATCCTGTTCAAACAATACAGGACCAGGGCATGTAAGTCATGCAAGGCGCGCTCATTGTGTACAAGATCTAAAACTGCCAGATTAATACACCGAAGCGAATATGCAGAATACTACGAGAGAAACTACATAAATATAAGGGAGAAAGAACAGCTATATAGACGCCGGCAGGCTATCGTAGAGCATCCATACGGCACTCTGAAACGACAATGGGGATTCAGCTATATTCTTACAAAAAAAGGAATTAGCAGAGCAAGCTCCGATGTCGGATTTATGTTTATTGCATATAACCTCAGGCGCATTATCAGCATTTTAGGGAAAGATCAGCTGATGAAGTATCTGAAGATACTTGTTTCATTGTATTTGACAGTTTTAGCCTTTTTCAGGAGGGAAATAAGCCGGTTAGAGGCTTCTGTTTTCCAAAAGATAATCTGGTCCAGGGCAAATACAACTATCGTCTAAATCACTTTAAATTGACCGAAAAACATCCAGAAAGAAGGTTCTTAGACAAACTCCCGTTAGCTTGCATTGAATATTTGCCGAGACAATTATATCTTGACATAGCAACTTTAGCCCACTTACCGGTTGTATCACACATAGGAAACTATCTGGAGTCGAGACAACTACTGCCAGATTATCGGGACTAAGCCACCTCAAGAAATATATCGTGACACTGAAACTCTTGCCCGAATACCGGAACTAGCTAAAACTACCCAATGACTGGTCATTATAGTAAATAACTATACTTTTTGCTATTAGCTTGCAGTACGGATACTAAAATGTAACAATATTCTTAGCCAATTATGTTTGATTTAAATGTCAAACCAAAATATTCCAAATATAATTCCTTAAAAATCTCTATTTAACTTGACTTCCTGTTCTTTATTTCCGAACTTAGCAATTGATTAATGTTTGTAATTTGAATATTATCTAATCTTTAAAATTATGATAATGTTTATAAAATTATTTCGATTAAGTTCTTAACGCATCTCCTTAAAGAGGAAGATTACTTTTTAATATTTTCAAAGCCATAGTATTCTATAATAAATTTTATAGATCATGAAAGCAATTTTACATCTAGCAGTAATATGCGGATTAATAATCTTAACAGTATTTAGCTGTGAGAATAAAGATCTTGATGATTACGAAGAAGGCCTTATTACTGGAACTTTTCTAGGCTATAAACTAATAAATGGACATTTGTCAGTTGATACCGTAAGAGGTTTCTGTATTTTGCTTAAAAACAGTGAGCATTCTAATTCGAATTCTCCTATGGATCTCTATACCTTTAGTCTGCCAGATAATTACTTAATATTTCCTCCGGAAATCTATAAATACAGATATAACGGCTCTACTTGTGGACCAATGTTTTTTCCAGATAGTATAATTTCAAAATATAAAATCATGCTTAAATATAGAAGTTCAACTGAAGATGAAATAATTGATTTTGCTTGTGGCTTTTGTACATTAGATGCTCCAACTTTTATGTGGCAATTTTATGAACAAGTCATCATTGAAGAAGTTAAAATTAGGTTACCTTAAAAATCGCTCAAATGAAATATCAGACTATGATTCTTCTGATTTTAGGTCTTATTCTCATGGCTTCAGATTCATTGAATAATGACCAAAAAGAAATTTTCTACTACGCCCGAGACAAAAAAATCCCCCTTTTAATCAAAGAAAATACCTTGATTGTCAAATTTATTGATGGGTTTGACAAAGAAAAAACCGAACAATTTCTAAAAGGATATTCGTCATTTATAAGTATTAAGTGGATTAAACCGCTAATTGCTGAAATTGTTGTTGAATCAGAAAGATTAAAAGAACAATTAAAATCTGAATTGTATTCAAAAGACCTTGTTTATACTATCCAACCGTTATATACTTTGGATACCGGCTATGAATTAATAGTAACAGATGAAATAGTCTTAAAGTTTTTACACGATATTAGTTTTAAACAGCAGATGGCTTTACATAAACAATACAATACAACAATTATTAAATCATCTAAAGTTTACAATAAAATAAAAATACCAAAAGGAGCTGATGCTTTGGAAATTGCAAATAAATATTATGAAACCGGATTATTTAAATTTTCACATCCTACATTTATTGGTAAATTTGAATTATTGCAAGAAATACCTAATGATCCTTATTTTAACAAACAAATAACCTGCCGTAATACCGGTCAGAGTTTTTTGCCTGACGGACATTCTGGTTCTAATGATGCTGATATTGATGCTCCGGAAGCTTGGGAGATAACTAAAGGTTGTAGCGACATTATAGTTGCAGTATTAGATCAAGGAGTTACTTCGAATCATCCGGATTTACCAAATACAAGGCAGATTAGATTAGATGAAAGTAATTTTGCCGATGGCAATGAAGATGATCCTTCTCCAACTGGAAATTTAAATCATGGGAATGCATGTGCCGGAGTTATTGCTGCTACAATGAATAATTATAAAGGCATAGCCGGTATTGCCCCAAATTGCCGCATAATGCCTATAAGAATTTTTAATAGTAATAATACTCATATAAGCTATGAGGATGTAGCCTCAGCCATTGTATTTGCTGTAGATAATGGCGCGAAGATTTTAAATATTAGCTGGGGTGCTGCTGGTAGTTCTGAAGATGTAATCGCAGCAATTGAATATGCAATAAATGAGGATTGTATTGTCGTTGCTGGGGCAGGTAATAATGCTCTCCATAACTATAATACTAATGGTGAAGTTTTATTCCCTGCAAATGTAGACGTTGATGGTGTAATAACTGTAGGCGCTTCTGATAGAAACGACGATCAAGCTAATTATAGCCCAACCAGTTCCTCGATAGATATTGTTGCTCCATCTTCTCGAGATTATTCAAGGTGGCTAAGTATTTCAGGTGAATATCCAGAAATGTGGTCTATCGACATTCCCGGTTCATCAGGATACAATCCTTGGCCTTCTGAAAGGGAGCATCCTCCTGAAGAAGATGAAGAAATCCCGGATTCAGAGTCGGGGTATTATTACCTGGCATTCACATCGCGATTTGGTGGCACATCACATTCTTGTGCTGTTGTTAGTGGCATTGCTGCTTTAATTGTATCACTTAATCCAGAATTAAACTCTGAAGAGGTTCTTGATATACTAAAAAGTACAGCAGAGAAGGTTGGCGGCTTTAATTATACAAGTGGTAGATGTAATGAGATGGGCTACGGTCGTGTAAATGCTTATCAGGCAGTATTAGCTACAACAGGGGGCCCAATTTCCGGAAATACTCTTCTTTGCCAATCACCAAACACAACCTTTACATATAGTAATCCTCCTGCTGGGACAACTGTAACTTGGACTAAAAGTAGTAAATTAGAATATATCAGTGGTCAAAGCACTAACTTCTATACTGTACGAGCATATTCTTGGGCTTCAGGTCCTGGTTGGGTGAAGGCATCTCTCAATTCAGCTTGTGAAGGCTTAAAATATAATGTCTGGGTAGGTCCTCCGACACTTGAAGTTACTGGACCAAGTGAAGGTTACACTTATAACACCTATACTTTCTACGCAGATCCAATAGGTCCTTACTCAAGTGCATCTAATTACAATTGGGTTTTAAATCCAGAATACGGAAACCATGTTTATAATTATGGAGATTATGCAGACATAGCATTTTATGATCCCTATGACGGTTATCAGGTTCTTGCTAGAGCGCAAAATACTTGTGGAACTGGGAACTACGCAGTATGGAATATTTTTATATACAACTATTGGGAAGAATATTCCATATCACCGAATCCTGCTTCAGAAATTGTAACTATTAGCGTTGCAAAATCATCTATTTCTAATCCGACTGCCAAAGAATTAAAGGCTGAAGATTTAAATAAGACCTATACTATCCGAATTTTTGATTTTTATGGCAACTTACACTTTTCATGTATAAGATCAGGTGAGAGTTTTACTATTCCTGTAAGTAACCTAAGAGATGGCAACTACTTTGTCCAGATAAATGCTGGGAAAAGAATATCTAATTTGAAATTAGTTATAAAACATTAATATATAACATATTAACAAAAATATAACAGTTTGGATTATTCTCTGTATAGTTGACTGGATAATATATGTATTTAATGTATAATGTGTGTACCTAAATCATTTAGTTTTAAGTTTTCATATCTCTTGTCAAAAGAGGCTGGCTCTGATTATCATTAATATATCAAGTTCTTGATAAAACATATTAAAATTATGCCTGCTTGTACCTTTACGATTAATAAAGTTGAATAGGTAAGGGGGAATTTCACTCCCAAACCTTCCTCAGAACCGTAAATGAACCTCTCGACTCATACGGCTCTTGGAACTCGGACAACCAGTTAAGGTTGCAGGCTATTGAAGCAAGCTCATCCTCCAAAGGAAGTTGGCAAAAGTTAAAACCTTAAGTCCTCTGACCCCTACTAATGAAATTACTCATTCATTTTTTGGGTATAATTGCTACTACGAGTCAGTCAGTCACAAACAGACGCTTTGCTATTTCAGCCTTTCCCTTCGGGTTCTCGGCATTTTCGCTTAACATCGACTGTTTGCTTCTCCTGTTCCGTAAACTTGCCCAGATAGAGTTCCTGCCGTTTTAATGCCGGATACCATGCAAGCAATAATCAGGTTATACCTCGCACCCTGCTCTCTCGCAACCGCGAACCGCTCAATTTCGATACCGTGACATTTATTTACGACACTTCAATAACGGTTTACTTTCGTTCATCTCCTCTACCCACACCAAGACTAAATAAATTCAGCCTTTTTCCGGACTTTCAGTCATTAACCTTGATGCTAAAAGTACCCAACTCTTGAAAAGTGAATACTACAAGTCGGTTTGTCCACTGTGCCTAAACACCATGACCGATAGACCAACTCAAAGTGTTTTAACATCACTTTGTTCTGTGAAACCTCCAGCCTATAGACTAGCCGTCGCCCATATACAAAGACCAAACACCATGACTATCATCATGTTTATAGTTACATTACTACTTCAAAGAACAACTTTGTATCCAGCAGTAACTTAGGACTCACAACGCAAGCTAACACGGATGGTATGGGTAATTGCCTTCAGCAGCCCGGACAACTTCTCAATCAGCTCGAAAAGTCTATAAAAGAAACCACTTCACAACTTATAATACTTTGTGTACCATGACTACTCCTGCTGCCGAGACAAAGTCAATAGGGCTGCTGGCCAGCGCTCGAGGTGTCATGGTTTTTGCAGAACCATTTATAAACTATACTTTGATAAGTAACTCCTGTCCCGTCTACCGGGATTGGCAAAAACCACGCCACCGCGACACAGACGGCAACTGCCCATACCACCGGGCCGTTAGGTTTAAGGGATACTCCATAAAACCGGGACATCCAACGCACAAAAGCAAGAGTTTGGCGTCAGCCAAACACATACTTTTATTGCCACTTCTTCGTTGACTTAGTAGATCCCATAAAACGACCAAACTATTCTGATATAATTAATTCAAAATTAAGACCACTAGACAAATATGAGAACAAAAGTTTATCTATTTACATTCATACTTTTGTTAGTTCCGAAGGTTTTATTATCACAAGATAGTGAGATCAAGGAAAGTACAACTTATAAGAAAAATCAAATTGGAATTCAGTTCAATCCATTTATAAATGAACGGTTGCTGAGTACCGGAGGGCTTAGGATGATAGATGTTGTTTCTTCCTTGCGCTATGGGTACAGGATTACCAAAAATGTTACTACCGGAATGGAATTTTCCTGCGGTTTCCCAATTAATATAAATTCAGGTCAAAACTTTCGTTACTTCAATTATTTTGGATATAAGATAGGCTTATATGCCAAATACTCAATTCTAACTGAGAAAAGATTTCAGGTGTTTGCAGAAACTTCTCCTTACTTTTCTAACTACTGGAGGGAATTGACTTCATCATCTGACCAGACTCCATACAGAGATAACAAATTCGGATACTATGTTGCACCAGGTGTAACCTTGTACTCAAAAAGCAAAAGAATAAGCTTCGATCTATATTACAAATTCTCGAATCTCGCTTTTATAAACGGCAACAATTCAGTATTGTCATATAAAGTCAACTACAATTTTTGATGCGTCTCTTTCTTAAAACTATCGTACTTATCGCCATTCTGACTTCTTTTCAGTCATGCAAGAAAGTGATTGATATAGATCTTCCTCCTACCGATTCAAAAGTGGTTGTCAATAGCTTTTTTACCGATGGCAGCCCGATAAAAGTGCATTTATCGAAAAGCATTGCAGTACTCGAAAATGCAATCCCGGAATGTAATGATGCAACTATCGTATTATTAAAGGATAATGTTATAAATGACACACTTTATTTAAACGGGGGGTATTACTATTCACACATTTTAGCTGAGAGGGGGAAGAATTATTCTCTGATTGTCTCTGTTCCTGATATGGATTCTGTTTTGTGTGAGGATATCATTCCTGAAAAGACAATTTTACAAAGCTTCATTTGTACTGATTCAGTATTAACTGATGAGGATGGAATGATTATAAATGAACTTAAACTTGATTTCCAGGATTTTCCCGGACCATCCTTTTATGAAGTAGAATTGTCTGCAAAAGATACTATCAATAACTATACAACAGGTCTTTGGTTTAAGAAAAACTCTGACCCTATAATAACCTCAACAGGGCTTCTTGATTATAATCCCAGAACTCTGATTTTCACAGATAAAATGTTTGACGGAAAACATTGCTCGGTAAAAATATATTTTGCCTTCGATTGGGATCGGGATTATAAAATAAAAATTATTTTCAGGTCAGTTTCAGAATCTTACTACAAATACAAAGAAAGACAGTTTGCATATTTGTTCAGCCTGGAGAATGACATTTTCAGCGGGATGAGCGAGCCGATTAACCTTTATTCAAATATTACAGGTGGCTATGGAATTTTTGCTGGCTACTCTTCTGATGAAAAAGAAATAATTGTATCAGGCAAATGATAAAGAGGTTCATTATATTTTTATCTCTTTTTGTACTTGTTACTAACGGGTATTCACAGAAGGTATCTATAAGCGGTTATGTTGCAGATGCTGCATCAGGCGAAAAAATAATTAGTGCTACAATCACCACCTCAGATAATTTAAACTATGCAATCTCAAATAGTTATGGTTATTATATTCTCATACTGAATTCATCAAACGATTCTGTTAACCTTCAGGCCTCATTTGTTGGCTTTTCTCCTTCATCCTTTTCTGTAAAACCCAATCAGAATCTAAAGATTGACTTCGCCTTAAACACGAGGAATATTCTTGATGAAGTAATTGTAAGTGCTGAAAAGAGTAATACCTATGAAAAGAGAAAGGAAATGAGCGTCGTATCTGTGCCAATTGGCAAAGTTACTGTTATGCCTTCTCTTGGCGGAGAATCTGATTTACTTAAATCTCTGCAACTTATGCCAGGCATCCAATCCGGAAATGAAGCATCCAGCGGATTATATGTCCGTGGGGGAAGTCCTGATCAGAATCTGATGGTTATCGATGATGTCCCGATTTATTATGTTAACCATCTAGGGGGATTTGTTTCAACATTTAATTCCGATGCAATAAACAGCATGAAACTTGTAAAGGGCGGTTTCCCTGCTCATTACGGAAGCAGGTTATCCTCAGTCGTGGACATCAAAATGAAGGAAGGAAATATGAAGGAGTTCCACGGAAACGCGATGATCGGAATGATTGCCTCAAAGATTATGGTTGAAGGTCCTATAAAAAAAGACACTACCTCATATATGCTATCGGTGCGGAGATTCATGTATGATCTTATAACAAGACCATTAACAAGAGCTACTTCATTTAATGGCACATCAGTCGGATATAATTTTTATGACCTGAATGCAAAAATAAACCATATTATCTCGCCAAAGGATAGGCTCTATTTAAGTTTCTATTCGGGTGGGGATAAGTTATTGACCAGGCAAAAAACTCAAGCGGACTTAAACAAGATGATCCTTGAATGGGGAAATATTCTTGGATCGTTCCGGTGGAATCATCTGTACAGTGATAGACTTTTTTCCAATCTTACTTTGTATTCAACAAGGTATCGACTCGCAAATGATTTCTCCTATACTTTTACTCAAGATAATGTTAAAGAAAAGACTACAGCAAGTTATTGGTCGGGTATTGTTGACCTGTCAGCAAAAGCAGATTTCGATTATTTTGTTAATCAGAATTATAAAGTAAAATTTGGAGGTACAAGCATCTTCCACCACTTCAATCCTAACACAACATCCTATCATTCTGTAGAAAGCAGTGCAGCCATTGATACCAGTTTTGGCAGTAAAAAGCAGAATGGCTTCGAGAAAGCAGTTTATCTTGAGAATGAAATTTCAATCGGCAACAGATTCTTTACAAACATCGGTTTAAGGGTTACAAACTATCAGACACCAAACCGTAACTATGTGTCGTATGAGCCGCGCTTTCTTTCAACTTTCATGATTACCGAAAACACCTTGCTGAAAGCTTCATATTCACAGATGAATCAGTATATCCATCTGCTTACAGGGTCGGGGCCGAATATGCAGAATGATATCTGGGTACCGGTTACCGATGTTGTTAAACCATCGCTGTCGGGGCAATTTGCCCTGGGACTGGAAAAGACTTTTAAAAACGGCGAGTATGAGGTAAGCCTTGAGGGCTATCATAAAACAATGAATAACCTTATTACATACAAAGACGGTGTTGCAATTCTTTCGTCAACCTCAGACTGGCAAACCCAAGTTGAAACTAATGGTAAGGGTAAGTCTTATGGATTGGAATTTCTACTTCAAAAAACAAGAGGTTCTGCAACAGGCTGGATAGCATATACATACTCAAAAACAACCCGGCAGTTTGAGAATAAAAACTTTGGAAGACCATATCCTTTCAAGTATGACAGGACACATGATATAAGCATTGTTTACCTTCAGAAAATAAAGAGTAATATTCAATTATCTGCCACATGGGTTTACGGAACCGGCAACCCTTATACACTTGCAGCTGGAAAGTATCTGATGACAACAGGTCCGGGTGTTGATTTGCATCAGACATATACATATGGGCAGGTATATAATGAACTTAATTCGTATCGGATGCGGGCCTACCATAAACTTGATGTTGGGATCAATTTTAATAAAACTGTAAAACGGGGTGAAAGAACCTGGAGCATAAATATTTACAACCTTTACAACCGTCAGAATCCTTATTACTATTTTCTTGATACAACTTATCAATTTGACCAGATAGGAAGAATAATCCCCGAAGCTACTAAAACAGTATTAAAACAGCAAAGCTATTTTCCGATTATTCCTTCTTTTAGTTATAGCCTAAAGTTTTGATGGCCTGACGACTCTGGCAGGCACATCCCGCAAATAAAAACAGCCGAATTGAATTAATACTTAAGTTTGCGTGAAGAGCCTGCCAGCTCAACCCGCCTTATAATGAGACAAAGTTTTAACGAGACAGTTTCATCATATCTTGACAATTTTAAAATTTCCCCTAAACCTAACACGGACAATAAAGGTAAGTTGTTTGTCATGCTTTTTGCATGACTCTGAGCCACTTACCGGGACCAGTACTTAACCCGACACCCGGATTCGCTCAGCTGCACGCAATTAAATTTCTGCACCTTGACAAATTTCTGGCTCCGAGACAAATTTCACCGCGACACTGCGCCAATGCCTTTTCGAGGCTTCGTCTACCGGGACTATATCCCGGCCGTTTATCAAACTTGTACCGCGACCGTGCCTACACGCAATAAAAATTGTACCATGACGGCAAAAAGCACGCCATACCTGTCTTGCCACCGGGACTATTTCCCGGCTAAAGTACCAGGACCGGTAGCCGGATGGCTACGCCAGGTAACACAACCTCCCTTTATTGCCGGGCCGTTAGCCAAAATTTGTGACTCAACCAGACATGTCACCGGGATTAGATACAAATCTAATTAATGCCTACTACAATTCATTCGGAGAGCGTTTCAGAAGATGTCTCTATCCAGGAATGACTTGCACGAGAAATCCAATCAGAGCTCACTCAATTCAGAATTCTCGGGTATTTGATTTGCTACAAGAAAAAGATCATTTAATTGGTTTAAAAATCGATACTGATAAAGAACATAAGCCGCACATAAATTTTGAATTAATAGGTCGAAATAGAGCTTCAACATTTGAAGGCCTATGTGAATCACATGACAAAGAGCTTTTTCATTACATTGATGATTTTTCTTTCAATAAAAAAGACCAGAGACAACTCTTCTTAATAGCATATCGATCAGTTTTGAAAGAACTTCATGCATCTATGGCAAAAGCATTAATGCTTCAGAATGCATATTTGAAAAAGAAGAATTTAAAACATATAACCGAAGGTATTACTACTGAGGGATTAATATCAGTCCAAGGGATGGTAGATTCATATGAGACGTTCAATTATAAAAATATTTTCGATGAGATATATTTGAATGGAAATTACGAATTAGTTTTTCACTGGATTTTTGAAATTGAAACCCAACAGCCTACAATTGCATGTAGTCAATTATTTTCAATCGATTCAGCTAAGTTTAAAGATAGTGTTCCAAGGATGGTCATGAATATCTTTCCCGTGCATAATAATCTCTCATACGGAATATTTACTTGCACTAAAGAAGAAAGAGAATTCGGTTTCGATTATTTATATAAATGTATTAATTCAACCTCATATGCCAAATACTACGAAATATCAAAGCTAGTGATCAGAAACTCCGAAAATTTTTTCATTAATCCCAAACACTACAACAATTGGTCTGAATCCAAAAAGAAGAACATCATAAATTATTTTGTTAATACACTTTACAAAGACAATGATTTAGATAACATTGACTATTATTTATTTTAATAAAGAACTTTGGCTAAAAACGAGTTAGCCAAAATTTGGGACAATGACACCACAGACTAATAAAGGAAAACAAGGTGAAGATTTCATTATAAAGATTGCTTCCAAAACATTCTTGAAATACTGGTGTTATCCAAATCCCAAAGATGAGAATGGGGACAATAAAGAAATCTGTGATTTATTAATACTCTTTAATGACACATTACTAATTATCTGCGTCAAAAATTATGAATTCAAGGGGACCTATAACAAATACTTTAAAAAGACTATTAATAAAGATATTAAACAGATTGCTGGTGCTGAACGTAAGTTACTTGATAGCAATCGAACAATATTCATTAAACATCCAGATCGGGAACCTGAGGAATTCACAAGGAGTGCCATTAAATATGTATTCAGAATCGTTGTCCATTTAGGAGAAAACGTACGATTTTATCCTCTTTTTGGAAGAACTAACAGAGACTATTTTGTTCATATATTTGACAAAGATACCTTTGAAACAATTTTATCGGAATTAGATACAATTCCAGATTTCATCGAATACTTAGATAAGAAAGAAAACGCATTCAAAGATACTTCGGCTATAATACTACCAAAAGATGAGTATGATTTTGATCCCATAGCTGGCCAACAACTTCAAGAATACTCGGATCTAAAATTACTCGAAAGAAAACAAAAATTGATATTTATCTCAGGCACAGAATATGATTTACTTGCACACTTCTTATTGCATGATAGAACAATGCCGGAACAAATTGACTCAGAGAAACTTGGATGGGCAGTCTTTTTAATAGACGGAGCCTGGGTGGATTTTAACAAAAGGAAAGAAGTATTGCTTAAAAAAAGTCGGGATAAAATGAGCTATTTTGTTGACGAATTTGTGAAAAATGAGCTTCTGGTTAACCCTAATGAAGGAAGAATAGAACTTGCAAAAGAATTACTTTCTTTTTCAAGATTTGATCGTAGAGTTATTTCCAAATCATTTTTTACTTTTTACTATTCAAACAAAAATAGAAGTAGTACCTCTATTTCAAGGAGATATTGGAAGTTAAATAATGTGGGATTCGTCTTTGTTCTTTACCCAACAAACTGGCTCGATCTTTCCATCAATACTATTTTAGACTTAGCACTGAAAAGCTTTTGCATATTCGACAATTATCAGGCAAAAAAGATGATATTAATAGCAAACAAGGATGATCTTACGCAATTTAGATTCGGATATGTTGATAGTGTTGTACAATTCAGTAAAAAAGAAGAAAGAGAGATCATGAAAGACGCCAAAAAACTTGGATGGTTCTCAGATATTGATTTTTCCCATGATAACGAAGTCGAATACCCCGACAATTAATAAAAAACTTTGGCTAACACGGACAATAAAGGTAAGTTGTTTGTCATGCTTTTTGCATGACTCTGAGCCACTTACCAGGACCAGTACTTAATCCTGGCACCCGGACACCCGCAGCTGCACCCAATTAAAATCCTGCACCATGACAATTTTCTGCCTTCGAGACAACTTGTACCGCGACACTGCGCCAGTGCCTTTTTCCAACATTGTCTACCGGGAGAAAGACTCAGCCGTCTATCAAACTTGTACCGCGACCGCGCCTGCACCCTATAAAAATTGTACCCGGACGGCAAAAAGCACGCCATACCTGTCTTGCCACCGGGACAACTTTCTGGCTAAAGTACCAGGACCGGTTGCCGGATGGCTGCGCCAGGTAACACAACCTCCCTTTATTGCCGGGCCGTTATATTTAAGCCATTAATCACCTGCGAGAGAGACACTTCGACTTAAATGGCCTAAATATAACTTACTAAGCAGGGAAAAATAAGCAAAATATTTCCGATTTTAATGTGTAACCATTTTTAACTTTGCAAGTATTCAAAATAGAGAATCTAATGACCCTCATAACTTTTAAAATGGAGAAAACTCCTAAAATACTAGTACTTAGTTGCATAATTAAACGTAATTATATATATTTGCTAAATAAACAGCAAATATATGAGACAAGCAAAACAAGTAATTTTAAATAAGCATGATATAGAGACACTTACATCATGGGCAGGAA
>Ga0307437_1001661_pt1 | contig 14593 bp, 9 predicted proteins | sample SalMarWE160390MG_FD_202146 | JGI IMG/M metagenome (GOLD analysis project Ga0307437, IMG submission 202146) | Salt marsh sediment microbial communities from the Plum Island Ecosystem LTER, Massachusetts, United States - WE1603-90 | ecosystem: Environmental > Aquatic > Marine > Intertidal zone >...
GCGGATACTTATAAGTTAAAATACGGACATAGAGGTCAAAACCAACCATGCGTGGAAGTCGGGACTAAGAGGTGTTATATTACCTCTCAGAATCATGGTTATGTAGTTGATTCCGCGACTTTAAAGGAGGACTGGAGAGAGTGGTTTTTTAATAACAACGATGAAACAAATGAAGGAATAGTTCATATTTCTAAACCTTTCTTTGGTTCTCAGTTTCATCCGGAGGCTTCTCCCGGACCTGACGATACTGAGTTTATTTTTGATATGTTTGTGAGGTCAATATGATAAAAAAGAAGATAAAGAAGGCATTAATTTTAGGTTCTGGTGCGATACGTATAGGACAAGCGGGAGAGTTTGATTATTCCGGAAGTCAGGCAATCAAGGCTTTAAAGGAAGAAGGTATTGAAACTGTTCTAATCAATCCTAATATAGCGACGATTCAAACATCGTCCTATCTTACGGATAAAATTTATTTTTTACCATTGGATGTTTATTTTGTTGAGCAAGTAATAGAAAAGGAAAAACCAGATGGGATATTGCTTGCCTTTGGCGGGCAGACAGGTTTGAATGTTGGAGCAGAGTTAGCCGAAAAGGGAATACTTGATAAGCACGGCGTCCAGGTACTTGGAACTCCTGTTGAAGTTATTCTGGATACTGAAGATAGAGACCGATTTATAAAAAAGATTTCAGAAATAAATCTAAAAGTTCCTAAGAGTAAAGCTGTTAGGAGTGTTGAAGAAGCGATAAAAGCTGGCAATAAAATAGGATATCCTGTTATAGTAAGAATAGCATACGCTTTAGGTGGTTTAGGTTCGGGTGTTGCTTATAATGAAAAAGAGTTAAGAGATATTGCGAAAAAAGCTTTTTCCTTTACCAAACAAATATTAGTTGAAGAATATCTTGGTGGTTGGAAAGAAATAGAATATGAGGTAGTCAGGGACTGTTATAATAACTGTATAGTTGTTTGCTCTATGGAAAATGTTGATCCTATGGGAATTCATACCGGTGAAAGTATAGTGGCTGCACCTGTTCAGACTCTCACAGCTTCTGAGAATTTTAGATTGAGGGCGTTTACTATTAAAGTTATAAGACATCTTGGTATTGTCGGGGAATGTAATATTCAATATGCTCTTGATCCTGAATCAGGAGATTATAGAATAATTGAGGTTAATGCCAGATTGAGCAGAAGTTCCGCTCTCGCTTCTAAAGCTACAGGATATCCACTTGCTTTTGTGGCGGCTAAACTCGCTTTAGGATATGGGTTGACCGAGTTGAGAAACGCTATAACAAAGGAAACCTCTGCATGTTTTGAACCTGCTATAGACTATGTTGTTTTGAAATATCCGAGATGGGATCTGCAAAAGTTTAGGAAAGTAAGTCTTAATATTGGTTCGGAAATGAAGTCTGTAGGTGAAGTTATGGCTATTGCCAGGAGTTTTGAGGAGGTACTGCAGAAGGCTATCCGTATGTTAGAAGTCGGAATGAATGGTGTTGTATGTAATGAAATAAAGTTTGATAATTTAGAGCAGGAACTGGCACAGCCGACTGACAAGAGAATATTTGCTATTGCCGAGGCAATAAAAAAAGGATATTCTGTTGACAAAATATATAAAATATCCAATGTTGACCCCTGGTTCATTTATAAGATAAAAAATATAATTGAGATAGAAAAACAGTTAAAAGGCAAAAAAATTGACAAGATTTCAAGAGAATTGTTAAGAGAAGCCAAGCAAAAAGGTTTTTCAGATAAGCAGATTGCTATTTTAACTAATTCTGATGAACTTAAAGTAAGAGAAATAAGAAAGAAGAAAAAAATTGTTCCTTATGTTAAGCAGATTGATACTCTGGCTGCGGAATATCCTGCTAAAACTAATTATTTATATTTGACCTATAATGCATCAGAGGATGATTTAACCTTTGACGAAAAAAATCAAGTTGTTGTTCTGGGAGGTGGAGCATATAGAATTGGTTCTTCGGTAGAATTCGATTGGTGTTGCGTTAATTCCGTTTCTGCTCTCAGAAAGTTAAATTATAAAGCTATAATGATAAATTATAATCCTGAGACGGTGAGTACGGATTATGATATTTGCGATAAGCTTTATTTCGATGAAATGACACTTGAAAGAGTTCTGGATATATATGATAAAGAAAGTCCTCTTGGAATTATAGTTTCAATGGGTGGGCAGATCGCAAACAATCTTGCTCTGCCTTTACATAAAAATAGGATAAAGGTACTTGGAACTTCACCTGTTGATATTGATAACGCTGAAGACAGGCACAAATTCTCAAAATTGCTGGATAAGCTTGATATTGATCAGCCGGAGTGGAAGGAAGTTACGACGATTAAAGAGGCGGAAAAATTTGCTGAGAGGGTTGGATACCCGGTTCTGGTTCGTCCTAGTTACGTTCTTAGCGGTGCGGCTATGAGTATAGTTTTAAACGAGGATGAATTGGGAGGCTATCTAAAAAGAGCTTCTGATGTAAATAAAGAACATCCTGTGGTAATTAGTAAATTCATTACCGGTGCTAAAGAAATAGAAATCGATGCGGTTGCAAATAAGGGAGAGCTTTACTGTTATGCGATATCCGAACATGTAGAAAATGCGGGTGTTCATTCCGGAGATGCGACAATGGTTCTTCCTCCTCAGAGAACTTATCTGGAGACAATGAGAAGGATAAAGGTAATTGCCAGAAATATTGCAAAAGCTTTGAAAATAACAGGTCCTTTTAATATCCAGTTTATAGCTAAAGCTAATGAGGTAAGGGTTATTGAGTGTAATTTAAGAGTATCGAGAAGTTTCCCGTTTGTCTCCAAGTTTCTTAAAATTAACTTTATTGATGCTGCAACGAGAATAATTATGGGGAAAGAAGTACCCACTCTTACTAATTCAGCTTTTGACCTTGATTATGTGGGTGTTAAAGCTCCTCAGTTTTCATTTTCGCGGCTTAAAGGATCGGATCCTATTCTTGGAGTAGAAATGGCTTCTACCGGTGAGGTAGGATGTCTGGGTGATGATTTTAACGAAGCGTTCCTGAAAAGTTTCATTTCTGTTGGCTTTAGAAGACCCAAGAAGACAATATTGCTTTCTACTGGTCCTATAGATAGTAAAGCTGAATTGTTGGAAAGCACAAAAATTCTCAAAAACATGGGATTCAAGCTTTATGCCACTAAAGGAACTGCAGAATTTATGAAAGATAATGGAATTAGTTCAAAAGTTCTTCATTGGCCGTCCGAAAGCAAAGAACCAAATACGCTTAGTTATATTTCCGACGGAAAAATTGATATGGTTATAAACATACCAAAAAATATCGAGAAAGAAGAGCTTGATAATGATTATCTTATAAGGCGGCAGGCTGTTGATTTTAACGTTCCTCTTATTACGGATTTACAGGTGGCGGAACGGTTGATAGAAGCGATGCAGAAAACTTCCTTAAAGGATTTGAAAATCAAAAGCTGGGATGAGTATGAGTAGACAGAAGACCTTTGAGCGGAGACGGATGACCGTTTAAATGGAGGACAAAATGAATTTGGATATCCCAAAGGATTATATTAATCATTTAAATTTAAAAGAAACAGAAGAAGCGATTAAATTGGTGAAGGATTACTTTGAAGTTGAGCTTGCAAATCAATTAAACTTACAAAGAGTAAGTGCTCCTTTATTCGTAGCCGCCGGTACCGGTATTAATGATAACCTTAATGGAATCGAGCGACCGGTCTCTTTCGATTTAAAAAATATAGCTAACGTAGAAGCGGAGATTGTTCAGTCGCTTGCAAAGTGGAAGAGGATGGCTTTAGCCAGATATGGGTTTACGAAAGGCACAGGCTTATATACAGATATGAACGCTGTAAGAAGAGATGAGATTTTAGATAATTTACACTCAATATATGTGGATCAGTGGGATTGGGAAAGGGTAATATCCGAGGAAGAAAGGAATATCGATTTTTTAAAAGGTATTGTAAGAAAGATATACGAAGTTTTAAAAGAAACGGAAATGGTTGTATATAAAAAGTTCCCTAAACTTCAGCCTTTTTTGCGTGATGAAATAGCTTTTATACATAGTGAAGAGTTACAGGAGAGATACCCAAATCTTACACCGCGCCAAAGAGAAGACGCAATAACGAAAGAAGAAGGAGCTGTTTTTGTTATAGGTATCGGTGGAAAATTAGCAGATGGCAAGCCGCACGATGGGAGGGCACCGGATTATGATGACTGGACGACCCCGACCAGCGAAGATACGAAAGGTTTGAACGGAGATATATTCGTTTGGAATCCAGTTTTACAAAAAGGTTTTGAGATTTCATCGATGGGTATAAGAGTTGATAAGGAAGCGTTAATTAAGCAGCTTAAGGTTACCGCTACAGAGGATAGAAAAGAATTAATGTGGCATAAAATGCTTTTAGAGGATAAATTACCTCTTTCAATAGGGGGTGGGATTGGTCAGTCCCGTTTGTGTATGTTGCTTCTTCAGAAAGCACATATCGGTGAAGTTCAGTGTGGTGTGTGGCCGGATGATATGGTCCGCTCCTGCGAAGAAAATAATATCTTTTTGCTTTAGGTTAAGAATTAACCACAGAGAGCACAGAGAAAAAAATATATTTGTGTTGTTTAAAACCCATCCCACAACCAAAAAAAACAATTCTCACACAGAGCCACAAAGGCACAGAGAAAATTAAAAACCCTTTCACCACACCAAGACTAAGAAGAATAGCAAACAGATACGAAATAATGAAGATGATACTATCGTATAAACAACATTTTTTTTGTTTCTTCAAAATTATTGGTTTTTAAAGTATAAAGGTAAACACCACTAACTACATTTTGCCCAAAATTATTTTTTCCATCCCACTCAAATGAATAATCTCCGGGAAATAGTGTCGAATTAACCAAAGTTCTTACTCTTTGACCTAAGATATCATATATTGTCAATTCTACCTTGTCTTTCACACTAACTTGAAAACGTACCACTGTTTCTTGATTGAATGGATTTGGATAATTTTGGTATAGTTGAATGTCTTGGCGTCTTGTCGGTTGTCTCGATTCTTTATCAGGTACATGGGAATCTAGAGTATCAAACCAGTTAATCCTTGTTAAATACAATCCCCCCCTTAATATACCCGCACGACTAATGTACCAATTACCATTTTCATCGTGAGTGATTTCTGGTGCATGTGCAGGGATGTGGCCTACGAAATCTGAGTTTTCCCAATGATCCCAGCGATCTGATCGGAAAACATCGGTTCCATCATAACCTGGATGCTCCCAGTTTGGTAACTCTTCTGTTGGGTGATCATAGGGACGTGGCCCAATGAATAAATAGTGGTAATCTCCTCGTTGAACAATAAAAGGTGATTCAGTAGGACCATATTCAGCGCCTTCGTGAAAGTCAGTATAAGCGATTTCCCGTTCGCTCCAGTGAATCAGGTCTTCGCTGGTACGATAAGCTACCACATGATGTCCGCCTGCAGGATATTCTGTTGCAGTATAATACATTATCCATTGGTTTTTATCTGTACACCATCGTACCATAGGATCTCTCGCTTGAAATCCATCTCTAAAAAGAATTTCTGGATCGGACCAGTCGTTTAAATCTTCCGATGTTCGAAGAACGATAGCATAGCTTTCCACAGGACCTCCGCCACAATAGAACATGTAATATGTATCATCGTGCTGGATGACATGTGGTGCCCAGAGGACTTTCCCATCATTGTATGACTCCTCATAAAAAGGTGGCGAAAGTTCTTCCCATGAATTCTGGTTTAAGTTGGCTGCAGCTGCATGACCGAAATAATTAACAAATGTTGTATCGTCTGAACCAGGGTCAGGCCAGATAATGCCAAACATATTCCATGTGCTGTCTTTCCCTTGAATAAAACAATGATCATTTACATGCCAATTTTCATGGCTTGTTTTATAAATCGGATCTTCAGGGAATTGATCAACTGTAAATAACGGCTGATCCATTGTTATTAATGGATACTCGCCAGCCCAATGGAGTCCTGGTTCCAGTTGCCAATTATGAAAAAGAATACTCTTGGTGTCCATATAAAAGGTTTCAAGACAATCACTATGATTTATTGTGACCGCCATTCCCGTCGCTGTCCACCCGAACTGTTTCCCCTCATCCCATCCGCTGCTCGGTGCAAATTGCCATTTGTGATAAATGATATTGTCTAAATCAGTATAAAAAACCTCCATCCGTCCATCATAATTATGTCCGACAACAACACTTTGAGCCTGAACAGTGAATACATTTTCATTGTCCCAACCGCCATTGGGTGCAATTTGCCATCTATGGTAAAGGATATGATCATTGTTTATAAAAAACACTTCTAGCCTTCCATCAGAATTTTGCGATACATTAAATTGTATAGCGTTGTCTGCGAAAAGATTCTTTTCTGACCATATACTATCCGGAATGTTCTGCCATTTATGATACAATACATTTTCATGGTCTGTGTAAAATATTTCAAGCCTGCCATCTTGGTTTTGCCCAGCTGCAACAGCATTGGCATGATCAGCCAACTTTGTTTTTTCTGACCATGCACTATCTGATAAAGCCTGCTGTCGGTGATATAGACTACTGTCCAGAGTCGTATAGAATAAATGGAGATATCCGCCATTATCACGAAGTAAAGCAACAGCATTGACCTGATCATCCATTTCCACTGGTTCAATCCATCCATTACTGGGAGAACTTTGCTTTTTCAGAAATAACCGGTTGTCCTGTCCGAGTATGAAAACATTAATGCATCCATCTATATCCTGCTCCATCAAAACGGCTTTTGCAAAATTAAAACAAGGCAATTCCTCAGACCATTCACCTCCTGGTGAAATTTGCCATCGCTGGCAACAAGTTTGGTCTGTCTTAATATAAAAAATTTCAATACGGCCGTCAGCATTTTGTCCGGCAGCAATAAAAGGGAACATCTGTTCAGTTGCGTGAAGCCAATTAAAAATAAACAACGTCATGATGATTGTTAAGATTCGCCTTAATGCTCTTCCTGTAAGCAAAGTTTTCCTTTTCGGAAAGATAGTATATGCTTCTTCAGTTTTGATGCTATAGTGTCTGGTTCTAATTGCGGAATGTAGTTGTTCGATAGGTTTAGGCTTGTTTTTTATTCTGTAATTTATCTTTGTATATTGCTCCGCAGCTCCCATATTGGCATTATAACGGAAATTCTATTCCCGTCAATCCCAAAAGCTACTTAAAATTCTATTAAATCATCCAATTTTTATAAAATAGCTGTTTGGGAAGCAGATTAACACAGAATTTTTTGGATTTTTTTAACCACGAAACACACAAAATACACGAAACTCAACCACACCCATTAAATTATGTTTTAAACTTTTAAACACACGAAAAAATTCTTTATTTATGAATAGATTTACTCCCTGGATTTTTTCTCAAACAAAGAATTTCAATTAAGCTTTTTATGAAATTAATTGTAGCCATCATAGTTAAGAATAGAAGTATAAACGTGCCTATAGTCTTTAGGTCTATATACGGGAAATCGACCAGAGCATCTTCGATAGGGTAATTGATAATTAACCATAGAATTATCAAAATTAGACCGTCTTTTGTAAGCTTTACCCACGACGATTTAGTAAAAAATCGACTCATATAGTACATAATTTCCATAAAATAAATAAATATTACGGAAAGAGATAACCATCTTGATACAGATGGGTTAAATAGAGAGGTTGTTTTTCCGGGACCGATCGAAAGAAAGAAAAGTGTTTTATAACGAATATATACAAATAAGACTATTATAAAGCCGGAAACCAGTAATCCGAGAATATGCCTTTTGGGTTTTTTTACTTTTACCGGTTTTCGAGTAAGCAAGTTTAAGTTTATTTCAAACCAGGGTAATCTTATTTCCTTCTTATTTTGAGTTATGAAATATAGGAAAAGACATACAAAACCAAAATCATAGAAAAAGGTCATTGGCAAATAAAGAATTAATTGATTCCAAACAGGAGAATGTGTTCCCATAATAGGAATATAAAAGAACGGAAAAAAAACCATTTCATAGTTTGAAAAAGCCGAAAATACTACTAGTCCATAGTGGATAATAAAAAGTAATCCCGTATAAAGAAATAGATATTTCTTATAAACGGGTGAAATAATTTGATAGCCCTCCATATATTTCTCAGCAATTATTTTTGGGTTGCCATACTTTTTAATGGTTGCTTTTAATGCATCATCGGTTATTTTTCCCGCTTCATATTCGGTTTTTTCAAGGATGTGACTCTTGATTTCATTTAGAATTTCATCTTTTTCTTCCTTAAGAGCGAGATAGTGGTCTATTTCCTTAAGATAATCTTCAAGAATTTTATTATCCATCATTTACCTCCATTAAGTTATTTATAATTTCATTTTGGTTTTTCCAGATTTTCAGCAAATTTTTTCTTAAAGCTTTACCCTTGCCCGTTATCTTATAGAATTTTTTGGGACGGTTTTCACTCACTTCCCATTTGCTTGAAATAAGACCCTTGCTCTCCAGGCGCCTCAGAAGCGGATACAAGGTGTTCTCTTCGATCTTATAGCCGATCTTTAATATTGTACTTAGCATTTTATATCCGTACATCGATTCTTCCAGACACAACAAAACCAGTATCTGCAAAAAACCCCTGTTCATTTCCGTTTCAAACTTTCCTACATCAAAATCCATAATTAACCTCACTTGCTTTTTCTATTAATACCATATATAACCATTATACTGTGTAACACACAGTTTGTCAAGTGGGTTTTAAAAAATTCGAGGAATTTTAGTTGAGTGGTTGAATCGTTGAGTAGTTGAATGGGAAAAGAAAAAACTTTGTGGTCTTTGTGTGCTTTGTGGTTCAGTTATCTTTTTTTGGGGTAGGGAAGGGATTCTGAATTCGGGCTTCTGGCTTTGGTATTCTACAAATAAAAAAGCCCGGCAGCGACCTACTCTCTCACCTCCGAAGAGGCAATACCATAAGCACAGGAGAGCTTGACTTCCGTGTTCGGAATGGGAACGGGTATGTCCTCTCCGTTATGGCCACCGAGCAATGAGATAATAATCGGTTTTTATTGTTTGTCAACCCCCCCTTTTTGAAAATTAAATATCAAAAATCAAAAAGCAAAATGACATTTAAAAATGAAAAAATGAAAAGAGTAATCTCTAATTAAACGCTCTGATACAGTCATTTTTCCTTAGAGGTTAAGCAAAGTAGGCGCATTGAAAGGAGCTTTAACGCTGTTTTATTAGTAATCCTCGTTGTTTCTTCCTTTTTTGTAAATTTTTGAACTTTGATTTGTAATTTTACATTTTAATATTTAATTTTTACATTTTAGCGGCTTGACGCATTGTGCTTTCTGTCGTTAAAAATCGTGATATGGGTTCAGAAAGAATATCCAGCCCAAATATTAAAGTACCTTCCCATTCCCGGGTAATCTCTGTCCGTGGATGAACTGCCGAAGTTTGTTATGTGTTCAGTGCCCAATACGTTTTCTACATTGAGCCCCAGTGAAAAATCCTTAAATTTCTTACTTATTCCGAAATCTAAGATGAAAGACTGGTCTTCTATTTTCCATCCTCCGAATGAGAACCATCTTTTTCTTATTCCCATCCATTTTCCCGACACTTCGGCGGATATCGGACCTTCATAAGAAAAAATACCTGCGATAGAATGTTTTGGTTGATGTTGAAGTTCTCTTTTCAGGTCATTTTCCTCGTCGTAGCCGTCGAGATAAGAATATATTAATGAATATGAGATATCTTCATATTTACCATTACCTTCTATATCGATACCGAAAACTCGTGTTCTGGAGATGTTCTGAGGAACCCAATATTCATCGGTTCCTATTCTGTCTTTTATTTCTTCTATATGTCCGGATATGGTGAAGTTTTTTATTTTTATTCCTCCGTTTAATGCAAGGGAGTATTCCGGTTTAAGTTCCTTATTAGAAAAACCCGGATAGTAAAGATCGTAGAGGGTAGGAGCCTGGAATGCGGAGCCCACCGACGCGAAAATCTCGATTGGTGTGGTAATTCTGCTTCCGATTGTAAAAGATGGACGTCTGCCAAAACTTCCGTACCAATCTTCTCTCACGGAAACGAATGTATTTATATTCTCTTTTTCATGAAAAAGAGAAAGAGCTACCCCTGCTTTTTCTTCCTCAAGTGAGAAAGAGGTTGTATCGTAATTTGATGTGTATTGATCTATCCATACCCTGTCTTTTTCGAGATTGATAGATAAAGACAACATTTTGTATAAGAATTTCGTGTTGAATTGTCCTGCAATTGTTTTATATTCGTCTTTTTCTATAACTGGTTCTCCGAACAAATATTTGAAGTTATATTTAAGCAACTCTCCGGTTATTGCGGGTTCGATCAATATTCCGATATCACCGCTGGTAAAGATCTTACTGTACGAGAGGTCTGCAAATTGCGTTTGTTGGTTATCAAAAAGAGATGCTGCAGTTGAGTCTCCAAACATTGGGACGATACCGCTATCGGGCAACACACCGGGTGTGCCTAGATCTTTATAACTTCCGGTAAAATTTAAATCATTCCAATTAAGAGCGAGTGAATAATGCTCAAAATCCGTATTACTTCTTTGTCCTTCGCCTTTTTTGAGGTTTAAATTGCCGTTTACACCGAATTTATAAAGTTGCAGAGCTGTACCAAAAGCGGTGTTAGAATTGCCTTGAAATTTTATATCATTCGTCTCTTTTCCTGTAATGATATTTACAATCCCGCCAATTGCATTGGAGCCCTGAAATACAGAGGATGAACCCTTAACTATTTCAATCCTTTTTACCGCGCTTAATGGAAGTGTGGAAAGGTCGAATCCACCTAATTTCGGGTCGTTTATTCTATGTCCGTTTAGCATTATAAGTGTGTGTTTTGGGTTGTTGCCACGAACGGCTGCCTGGCTGAGCGAACCCGGGTCTCCGCTTTCGCTTATTTTAACTCCCGCTTCTTTCTCGAGAATTTCTCCCAATTCGTCGACGGTCAGCAAATTTTCAATTTCAATCACTTCAACTTGATAGGGAAGATGTTCGAACCTGTCTGCCGTTACGGTTATTCCTTTTGATTCAAAGTACATCACGCTTATTATGATTAATAGCATAAAACCTCCTTTTTTGTATTTTTTGTATTGTTGGGGGTAAAACAAAACCGTAAATTATGCCCTGGGTAAATACGTGCCAGATAACAAAAGGCAACCCCAGGATAAAGTAAGCAAGAAAACTCTTTTTTGTCGGGAATAAAACGAACCCTGCTGATGTAGTTAGTATATCAGATATGAGAGTGATTAAAATCCCTAAAGGTAGAATGATATGTGCTTTATTCCATTTTTTCTTATGGCAAAATCCTCCGGATGTTCCTATCAGGGTGCCAACGAGTACCTGTGTCAGTAGAAGAGGTAGGGGAGACATACCGAGCGGATTTAATACACCGAAAATGAAATAGGTTAGTATTCCAACAAGTGTTCCTGTTTGAATTCCGAATAGTGCTCCCGCAAGGAAAACAGTAGGCGAAACAAGCTCAAAATTGGGGATATACGCGAATGCGTACCCTAAACCTAAGGCTAATGCTGTAAATATTGTTACATATGATATTTCTTTTATTTTTTCTATTTTTTTCTCCCCTCGGAGTATTCGTAAATAGCAGGTCTCCTGACTTATGGCCTACCTACTCACTGCACCTTCCCGGGTAAGAACATTTACCCAGTGGTATCGGCAGTTTTCGTTGCCAAATACAGTAGCGGGGCTGCAGCGGATTCTAACCGCTTTCCCTTAACTATTCTATATTATAATACTTTATCGTTGGTAAAAGTCAAGGGCAATAAAAAATGTAAAAACCAAATATCAAAATGCAAAACTACAAATCAAAGTTCAAAAAGGAATTGAACCACAAAGTAATCGAAGAATACAAAGATTTTAATTCTTCTCAACTATATATAGTGCTCTCTAATTTTGTCTGTGGTTGGGATGAGTTTAAAAAACCCAATAAATTAAGGTGGGGTGTGGAGTAGCTTTGTGTCCTTTGTGGTCTTTGTGGTAATACTATACATTAGCGGTTTTGCCGCTCAGAATTTTCCCTGTATCCATTTTATTACGTCGTTGAATATAACCAGAGCCATAAGGGAAAGAAGAATAATGGTACCAATTGTTTGAACAATTTTTAGCAGTGTTTTGGAAGGAGGCTTCCTCGAGGTAAAAGTAGCTAAAGACATTATAATATGGAATCCGTCTAATGGAGGTATAGGAATCAAATTTATTATAGCGAGGTTGATTGTTATAAGTCCGACAAACATTAAAAGGCTTATGAAACCGCGGTCTACAAATTTTTTAGTAACCATAACTATCCCAACAGGTCCTGATATTTCTGTTGGTGAAACTTTTCTCTGGAATAGCCAGTTAAATGAATTGAAAATTAATGTCGCAGTTTTATAGCTTTGTTGCCACGCAAATGAAAATGCCTGTATCCCGCCGATCTTCATTTTTGATGTGGGTGCTTCTATTCCAATCATTCCTACGTTTATTATTGAATCTCCTTCAATAGTCTTTTGCTTATCGGGCACTATATTAGTCTCAATTGTGTCGCCACGAGATAAGTAAACGACTGTGAGTGTTTCTTCTGCCGCTGGGTGGATTGCAGTAGTTATATCTTCCCAACTATATATATTTTTATCTTGAATTTGGATTATTCGATCTTCTTTTTTCATACCCGCTTTATCGGCAGGTAAATTTTTAATTACATTACCTATTACCGGTGGTACGAAAGGAACTAACGAATCGTCAAATAGAGAATCAACTACTATCTCTGTTTCTTTGTCGTTACGACTTAGCAGGATTCTCGATCCTTTTTTTATTCTTTCTGTAATTTCATACCAGTTGTTAACTTTTTTGCCGTCTATTTCAAATATTTTGTCTTTTGGTAAAAGTTTGCTGGATGCATTTGCTGTATTTATAGTGGTTGTAGTTGGTACTTCAATGCCGTTGAATAAGAACACGAACAAGAATATTAAGAATCCTAGAGAAAAATTAGAAAACGGACCGGCAAAAACAACTGCGGTTTTTTGTAATACGTTTTTGGAATAAAATTCATCTTCTTCACCTTTCATTTGTTCCGGATCCATTCCTTTTATTTCGACATAACCACCAAAGGGAATCGCGGAGATCCTGAATTCGGTTTCTCCCCATTTGAAAAAAGAAAATAATTTAGGACCAAGACCTATGGAAAAAACAGGGGCGCTCATTTTTGACCACTTGGCTACAATTAAATGGAAAAATTCATGAACAAAGACCATAACGCTTAATGCTATAAGTGCAGCGATTATACCTAAAAACATTTACATTATCCTCCGGGCTTCTTCTCTTGCCCAGTTAAGTGCTTCCGTAATTTCTTTTTCTCCGGGGTCCTTATTTATTTTATGAGAATTTGTTACTTTAACAATTATATCTATTATATTTTGAAAAGATATCTCTCCTTTTAGAAATCTATCGACGGCAACTTCATCCGCACCAACTAATACAGCGGGAAGAGTTCCGCCTTCCTGTAAAGCCCTGTAGCTTAGGGAGATAAGAGGGAATCTTTCGCGGTCTATTTCTTTGAAATTCAGAGAACTTATTTCCTTTAAATCTAATCTTTTTGACGGAAAAGTTTCTCTGTCGGGATTAGTAAGCGCGAATTGTATTGGTATTTTCATGTCAGGGATAGACATTTGCGAGATAATTGAACCGTCCTTGAATTCTACCATACCGTGGATTATAGATTCCGGATGTATTATAACTTCAATTTCTTCGCACTTAAGATCGAAGAAGACTGAAGCTTCAATGATTTCAAGTCCTTTATTCATTAGAGTCGCGGAATCGATAGTTACTTTATCGCCCATTTCCCAGGTAGGATGATTAAGGGCTTCTTCGGGAGTTATATTACTAAGGTCTTTTCTGTTGTAAAATGGTCCGCCTGAAGCCGTTATTATTATCTTTTTTACATTGTTTCTTTTTGATTTGGATAAAATCTGGTATATTGCGGAATGTTCGCTATCAATAGGAACCAATTCCCCTGGCAGACTTTTTAATTCATTTTTAAGGATAGGAGAAAATGCTACAAGAGTTTCTTTGTTTGCCGTACAGATTCTTTTTCCGTTTTCCAGACCTTTAATTAAAGATTTGTAAGAAGATATTCCAGCTGTTGCTATTACTATTACATCTATTTCTTTATTTTCATATATAAAATCTGCTTCCTCATAACCGGTTAATATCTTAAACTTATTTTCTAAACTTTTTTCTAATTTTTGTTTATTAGTCTTAAAAAAACTACCTACGTATTCAACTTCAAATTCTTGTGCCTGTTGGGTAAGCAGGGAAATATTATTGCCGCCGAATAAAGCGAATACGTTAAAACCTTTGAGGTTTTTTATTACCTTTAGAGTATTCCTGCCTATAGAGCCGGTTGAGCCAAGTATAGCAACGTTTTTCATCTTACCGCGAAAAATCGAAGATAGTAGTATATAAGAGGAGCAGTAAAAAGTAATGAGTCGAATCTGTCAAGAAAGCCACCGTGTCCTGGAATTATAGCGGAAGCGTCTTTTAATTTAACGTCTCTTTT
>Ga0307437_1001666_pt1 | contig 14568 bp, 11 predicted proteins | sample SalMarWE160390MG_FD_202146 | JGI IMG/M metagenome (GOLD analysis project Ga0307437, IMG submission 202146) | Salt marsh sediment microbial communities from the Plum Island Ecosystem LTER, Massachusetts, United States - WE1603-90 | ecosystem: Environmental > Aquatic > Marine > Intertidal zone >...
ATAAATTCTGTCCCGGGTTTATATGTCCCTGAGGTGGCATCTTGTTCTCATCGCCGCCGGTGTAGTAATCAGTTGCCGCCTTAACCCAGCCAATATCTTCCTTCTTCCAGGTAAAGGCTTCCTTTATGAACGCCAAGCTGGCCTTGGGATATGATATAAAGTAGAGCACCAGGACAATTCCAAAGGCATAAGCACAAATTCGGTGGATGATACGAGTCCAGCCTGTCAAGGCGATTGCACCCCAACCAGGCACAAACAATATCAAGCCGGTCAGTCCCATCAATATAACCAATCCTGCCACTGTCCAGTGAAATGCCCTTGATTGCAAGCTAAATCGTCTAACCCCTGGCCTCCCGGGGTCATCAAACAAAGCATCGTGAATAAAGGTTGCGATAATATTCCCTATGGGCTCGAAGATAGAGGCCCAAAAACCTTTCTCTTTCGCATCTTTTTCATCTTTCTCATCTTTCTCATCCTTCTGCACTTTCCTCCTCCTTCTTCTCAATCATTCTTGCTCTGGCAATCATGGCTGCCCCAAACATCCCAGCACCAGCCAGCAAACCAAGCCCAACACCTGCCCACTCCCCAACATTCAATGCAGTGGCAGCAGCAGGCATCTGCGGGTCTACAGGAAGGTCATAAACTTCAGGCTTCTCATCTAAAATATACAGCATATGCAAGCCTCCCAGTTCTTGTTCACCATAGAGGTTAGCATCAGGGTGGGTCTCCTTCAGAACCTGGACTCTTTGTTTTCCCTCTATTACCAAGTCCTCCCACTCACCAAATTTTATCGCTCCGGTGGGACAAGCTTTAGCACAGGCAGGTTCCAGTCCATTGCTGACCCGGTCGAAGCAAAAGTCGCATTTGCCTCCCATCAGCCCCGTCCCAAGTAGCTTATTAGCTTCCTTATCCCTCCGAGGAATATCAAAGGGACAGAATTCGATACAATAACCACAGCCACTGCACTTATATCTAACATAGGTCACAAAGCCCAGGGTTGGGTGACGCTGAAGCGCACCGGTAGGACAAATATTAACACATGGCGCGTCGGTGCAGTGCATACATTGTTCCTTCCTAAAAAGCCACCTAAATGTGCCATCGTTACCATATTCCTTAAATATGATCTTCGTCCAGGTATCAGCAGAAAGGTCAGGGGGATTCTCATATGTCCCCCGATTGGTAGTCTGCTCAGCAGGAAGGTCATGCCATTCTTTGCAAGCTACCTGACAAGCACGACAGCCAATGCACCTAGTGACATCATTAAGCATCGCTTTAGCCATTGTTCATACCCTTTATTTTATACTCTCCTTATATTGCACAAAAATGCCCTTAATTCAGGGATCCCGGTGTTGGCATCAGCTATGCAGGACGTAAGAAGGTTACCGCTGTCACCTTTAGATAATCCCATATAGCCCCAATTCCAGGGTATGGCAATTTGATGAATTTTTCCTTGCCCATTAATGCTAAAAGGACGAAGACGCTTCGTTACCATAGCAAGGGCTTGGACTTCACCACGAGCAGATTCAACAATCACCTTTTCACCATTGGTGATGCCTGTCTCATTGGCCAGTTCCTCACTTATCTCAATAAACATTTCTGGCATCAATTCCACCAGCCAGGGCAAGTTTCTAGTAAAAGAGCCGGTATGTAAATGCTCCACAAGGCGGAAGGTAGTGGCCAGGATAGGATATTTATCTGGGGTACCTTTCTTATCCCAGTTCCATAACTTAAGCACTGGGTCGCTTTGTTGAGATGTCATGGGATTCATAACCGGACTTTCCCACGGCTCATAGTGCTCCGGGAGAGGACCATCTAGCCTACCCGGACCAAAGAGATGCGCTCTCCCTTGCGGCTTCATAATAAAAGGATACTTGCCGCTTATACTTATTGGGGGCCAGCCTCCATCTGGAGTATCGCCCATCCATCCTTCTATTAGGGAGTCCCATTCTATGACTGGACGATTGACATCCCATGGCTTGCCTTCAACATCCACCGAAGCCCGATTGTACCAGATACGCCGGTTCAACGGCCAAGCCCAAGCCCATTTAGGGAAAAGACCTATGTTGAACGGCCCCGGAGAAGGATCACGCAGTGCTGCCATATTTCCTTCTTCGGTGTAACTGCCACAAAAAATCCAGTTGCCTGAGGTTGTTGTGCCATCGGCCTTAAGCTTGGTTAAATCTGGCACTAGCTGACCAGTTTCGAGGTCATATCCATTGATCTCCTTAGCTACCCTGTGAACATCCGGCGAGTCACCATACTCCCACGTTAAGCCGCTAATGACGTCAGCGTTGGGGCCGCCTTCTGTTCCATAGAGCTGTTTCAGTTCAAGCATAAGCCTATTAGTAATCCAGAGATCATCCATTGCCTCACCGGGAGGCTCTATTCCCTTGTAGCGCCATTGCACCCAGCGTGAGCTATTACAGACGCTTCCTTCCTTCTCCAGGGAGCTGGCTGCCGGCAAGAAAAAGACCTCAGTGTCAATGCTTGCAGGGTCAACCCCTGGCCTCTTCCAGAAAGCGGCGGTTTCCGTCTCCCATAGGTCAATTACTACCATCCAATCCAATTTCGAAAGAGCCTCACGAATATAGCTACTATTGGGCCCACTCACCGCGGGATTCATACCCCAACAGATTAAACCTTTTATCGTTCCCGAATGCATTGCGTCCAATAAGGGCACAAAGGAATAATTGCCGCTTCCCTTGGGAAGCCAATTAAAACCGTAGTCATTAGCTGCCGTAGCATTATCTCCATACCAGGACTTGAGCAAGCTTACGATATATGCCTCATTTCCATTAGCCTTGACATATTCTTCTAGACTCTGTTGGTCAGCCGTGGGTGAGGAAAGAGTCCCTGGTAGCCAGTGAAAAAGCCGACCTTGTACGCTACAGCCGAGCCCGTTTGACGCTCCGGCAATCCCATTAATCCCTCCACCAGCTATTCCCATATTCCCCAGCAGGAGCTGCAATATCCCGTAAGCCCGAACATTCTGAGTTCCCTGGGTATGTTGACAAGCGCCTGAAGAGAGAACAATAGCTCCAGCCTTTCCTGCCGCTCCAGTGGCAGCGAAGGTGCGGCAAGCCTCAAGATAGTCTTCTTTTGGCGTGCCTGTTATTTTGCACACAGTGTCAACATCATAGCGTGAGAAGTGCTTCTTCAGGAGCTGAAACACACAATGTGGGTCTCGAAGGCTTTTGTCTACTTTGGGGTTGCCGTTTCCATCCAGTTGATACTGCCAGCTAGATTTATCATAACTCCTTGAGGAAGAGTCATATCCGCTGAAAATCCCATCCTCAAATTTAAAATCTTGATTGATGAGGAAGGAAGCATTAGTGTACTCCCTCACATATTCCGTATTGTAGTTTTCTGGTCTTTGCTCCATATCATCGAGGACATAGTTAATTATCCCGCCAACAAAAGCAACATCAGTTCCTGTTCTGAGCCTGGCATAGATATCAGCTTTAGCTGAAGTGCGTGTAAAACGGGGGTCAACATGAATTAGTTTAGCTCCTTTCTCCTTCGCCTTAATAATCCACTTGAAGGCGACTGGAAAGGTCTCGGCAGCATTACTACCAACGACCATAACACAGTCACTGTTCCTTAAATCTATCCAGCTATTGCTCATTGGTCCTCTGCCGAAACTCTCAGTATTAGCCGCCACAGCAGAGGAGACGCAAATCCTTGCTGCGCTCTCGATATACACCAAGCCCAAAGAGCGCTGGAGCTTGGTCATCAAATAAGCCTCTTCGCTATTGGTAAATACGCTTCCCACTGAGGCTATGGCCTCGACGCGGTTGACCACCTTGCCATCTTTATCTTGGCTAATCCAGTTACTATCCCGAGTATCCTTAATTCTTCTGGCAATTCGCTCGATAGCCCAATCCCAGGGTTTCTCATCCCAGCTTGTAGCTCCTGGGGAGCGATAGAGCACACTTTTCAGACGCCGTTCACTGTTAGCTAGCTCATATAAGGCTTCACCCTTTGGACAGAGAGAACCCTTATTAATTGGATGGTCCGGGTCTCCCTCGATGTTTGTAATTTTCCCACTTTCCACCGCCATGATCGCCCCACAGCCAACGCCACAATAACAGCAAATGGTGGTCTTCTCACCAATCCTTTTTCTGAGTGGGATATCTATAGGAGCAGCTTCAAGAAAGGATTCGGGACCCAACATCCCCAGAAGGGCAACTCCACCAACGGTTCCTCCACAAACCTTCAGGAAGTCCCTCCGGGTTAATTTCATATCTATCCCCTAGTGCAAAGTGGTATAATAGCATTATCGAGACTTACCTGTCTATATTCCCTCACACTCTTCTTTTCAAAAAATACTCCTTTTACCCTTTGTCCCCTTTGAGGAGAGAGCAATTATGTAAAGTTGCAAACGATAAGCTGCTATTGGTAACATTTTAGTTTGAATCTCGATGAATTACCTAGTTTTAGTCAAACAGGTACCTGACATCAAGAATATCCCCAACGATGCCTGGGATATAGAAAAGGGCACCTTGAAGAGAGCCCTGTTAGACAACGTATGCAATGAGCTTGACAAGCAAGCATTGACATTTGCCTTAAGCCTGAGGAAACAGCTTGGCGGCGAGGTAGTGAGCTTAACAATGGGACCTCCCTTTGCCGAAGAGGTTCTCACCTATACCCTTTCTGTAGGCGCTGACAAAGGCGTCCTGCTGACCGACAGAAAGCTGGGAGGTGCAGATACACCAGCTACCTCATATCCACTGGCTCAAGCGATAAGAAGAATTGCCAAAGATATGTTCCAAGGAGATAACCAATACCTGATTATCACAGGCATGCAGTCAATAGATGGCGATACCGCTCAGGTTCCTCCACAAGTCGCTGAAGAACTCAGCATGCCACATATCGCATATGCAACGGGATTCAGCATCGAAAACGGTGACTTGAGGGTCGAAAGGATAACGAGAAGAGGAGCTGAAACACTATCCCCTCAGAGTTATCCTTGCATGATAACCGTTACTGAATGGACAAAGCTCTTCTACCCTTCTTTCAGCAGAACAAGATGGGCATATTCTCAGGAACTTTATCGGTGGAATGCCCAGGATATAGACGCTGACAGCTCTCTTATCGGACTCGGAGGCTCCAGAACTGATGTGGTAAGGGTCTTTTCTCCCAAGGAAGTTAGTAAGAGGAGTTGCATTTTTGAGGAAAATTTAGAAAAGCTGGTAAAGATGGTGAAAGAAGCGTATTACGCTGAACCAGCTTCCAGTGAAGAAACCACCCAGCCAAAATATCAACTCCCCTCAAGCAAGCAAGGTAATTACCAGGGAGAAGTCTGGGTATATGCCGAACAAGAAGGTGGGGAAATAAATCCTGCCTCATTTGAAATACTGGGAAAGGCAACCGAGCTAGCAAGTTCCCTGCATGAGAAGACAGCGGCAATTTTGGTGGGCGAGAATGTAAAGCACCTGGCATCAGAACTGATAGCTCATGGCGCTGACAAGGTCTACGTGGTGGAACATAGACTGGTGGACCATTTCTTCCCCATCCCGTATAAGAAAGCGATTTCGGAGCTAATCGCCAATTACAAGCCACAGATACTGTTATTCAGTGCCACTCCCTTGGGGAGGGAACTTGCTCCTAGAGTGGCTTACAGCTCGAAATCTGGACTAACTGCTGATTGCACTGAACTGGATATAATAGACCACGAAAGAGGAACCCAAGAGCTTACTGCAATCATGATGCAAACAAGACCAGCTTTAGGTGGAAATATAATGGCAAGCATAATTACCAAGAATTCACGATTGCAAATGGCTACCGTCAGGCCGGGGGTTATGAAAGCTCTGGAGCCCGATAAAAGTAAGAGCGGTGAGCTTATCGAGTTTGCTCCTAATTTAACCAAATCGGATTTTGGGGTAAGAATAGTTTCCTCCGAGCTCTACGAATCCACAGTTGACCTTAAGGACGCCGACATAATCGTCAGCGGTGGTGTAGGATTAAAGAACAAGGAGAGTTTTGAGAGATATATCCCCCCATTAGCTGAAAACTTTGGTGGATTTCTAAATCAACAAGCGATGGTAGCTGCTTCAAGGTTAGCGGTAGAATCAGGATTTATAGACCGCAGTCACCAAGTTGGACAAACCGGGCAAACAGTTACCCCTAACCTTTATGTGGCCGTGGGAATTTCAGGAGCCGTGCAGCACATTACCGGAATGCAAAACTCCAAGGTTATACTGGCAATAAATAAGGAATCAAACGCCCGCATTTTCAAAGTCGCCGATTTCGGCATAGTAGGAGACCTAGAAACTATAATCCCTGACCTTATCCAAGCATTGAAAAACGTATAAGTGTAGTCAAAAATGGAAGCGACAAACGATTCCTCGTTAAATACGATTGATGTGTTGTTCGTGGGAGCAGGACCGGCAAGCCTGGCTGGAGCTATAAGGTTAAAGCAGTTACTCAATAAGAATGGAAGGAAGGAATCCGTTGTAGTTATCGAAAAAGCAGATAAGTTAGGCCAGCACAATTTATCTGGTGCTCTCTTTGAAGCCGAAGTCCTCGATGAGCTAATCCCCGACTGGAGAAAGGATGAAAGCCAGTTCATTCAGAAAATGCTGGCAAACGAGGTAAAGAAAGACGAGGTCTTCTTCTTGTTACCAAAGCTTCCCATAAAGATTCCCGAGCTCTTCGTTCCCCCCTACATGCGCCATTCCGGTAATTACGCTGTTTCAGTGAGCGAGCTTGTCAACTGGCTGGCTGGTCATGCCAGGTCCCTCGGCGTGGAAATTTACACCAGTTTTGCGGGTGAGGAAGTTATTGTGAAAGACAGAACTCTTACCGGAATAAGGCTGGGCGATAAAGGCCTAGATAAGGATGGGAAGCCTCAATCGAATTACACGCCCGGTGAGACTTTGCAAACTAAGGTGACTGTCTTTGGAGATGGCTCCCTAGGCGTGTTATCGGAGCAATTGATTCAGAAGCTAAACCTCGCTGACAACACAAACCCACCCATTTACTCCATTGGAGTTAAGGAAATCATTAAGTTGCCCAAATATAATAACCTGGAAAGTAACTATGCGGTGTATATGTTAGGGTTCCCCAATAAGGCAAGCACCTTCGGTGGAGCCACAATATATAGTATGGGAAAAGACTTGGCGGCGCTGGCTATTTACATCTCGCTGGACTGGAGACATTGTGACCTTGACCCGCAGCGGGAACTTCAATTGTTGAAATCTCATTGGTTCGTGAAAAGGCTGCTCTACGGTGGAGAAGTGGTTGCTTACGGGGCAAAGACGCTCCCCGAAGGTGGTTACTACTCAATGCCCGATCCTGTGGCAAATGGTGCGCTCATAATAGGAGACGCAGCTAACTTATTGAGCACCAAGAAGCTTAAAGGGCTCCACTACGCCATCAAGTCAGGGATACTGGCTGCCAGTGTCGTTTTTGAAGCTATCGAAAAACAAGAGTTTTCAGCACACACACTGGGCAAATATAAAAGCTTACTGGAGGGTAGCTTCGTAGGCAATGAGCTACGTGAAGCAAGGAATTACCGGCAGATTTTCTCCAAAGCTGGTAGAGCTGGAATTTACCTGGGTATGCCATTTTCACTGTTACATAAATTCATCCCGGGGAGGTTGACCACTGAACCCGACTATAAACATATGACTAAAGCAAAGCTAAACAGACAATATGAAGGCGGAATTGATAAGCTTACCGCTGTTAGTCTTTCCGGTACCCACCATAGAGAAGATGCACCATCACATATCACCTTTCTGGACCCTCAACTGTGCACGACTTGCGGAGAGGAATACCAATGCCATCCCTGTGAATTCTTTTGTCCCTGTCAAGTATACCGGTTTGCCGAAGGGAAAATACTCCTGAGCCCATCAAACTGCAGTCACTGCCAGACGTGCCGGGTAAAATGCCCCCACCAGAACATACAATGGAGAATCCCTGAAGGCGGTGATGGACCGAAATACAAGATGATGTAGGTGGAGATCCATACAGCACATAAGCCATAATCAAAGGAGCTTCTCGAGCTTTGCCGTTTGCATTTTCGGTTTAACTTAAGAAGGCTTTTTGAGCCAAATATTAACAATAGACGAGGGCTGTATTTTGAACTATGTCGAAATCGCAAACAAACTTTTTTTCATCCCTGGTGAAAATGATGGACGGTATCCTTTCTCCAACTCGCTGTTTATCGATGACGAGATTAAAGTCTTGATTGACACAGGCATAGGGTCTAAGTTAGCTGCAGAGCTAGCGAAAGAAAAGAAGATAGACCTGGTTTTGATTTCGCATGGTCACGAGGACCACATTGCCTGCAATTATCTTTTTGAGGACGCCAAAATATGCTGTCACAAGTTGGATGCTCCGCCAATAAGGTCAGTGGAAAAATTAAAGGAGCTTTATGACTTACCTCCTGAAACGGAACTGGAGAAATCCCTCGATTTATACTTAAGAGACTTCTTTGGGTTGAAGGACTCGAGGGTTGACTTGGAATTCGAAAATGGGCATGTTTTTGACCTTGGGTCTATCAAGCTAAATGTGATTCACACGCCGGGGCACTCAGCAGGTCATTGTTGTTTTTCTGTTCCGAGTGAGCGCCTGGTTTTCCTGGCCGATATCGACCTGTCCACATTCGGACCGTGGTATGGTTGTATAGATTCAGATGTTGACCAATTCATCAAGTCCGTTGAAAACATCAAGGGACTTGACTTCAAAATGGCCATCTCGAGCCACAAGTCCATCACGTACGGACGTGCAACAATAAAGAAAAAATTAGGTGCCTATTTGAACAAGATATTCGAAAGGGAAAAGAAAGTGATAGACTTTTTGAGCGAGGAACGGACTGTTCAAGAAATCGTTTCCCAGGCTTTCATCTACAGAAAATTGCCCGAGCCGAAGGAAATATATGAACACTTCGAAAAAGTCATGATTGAAAAACACCTGGAACGATTGGCGAGAAAAAATCTGGTGACGAGAACGAACAGAGGTTTTAAATTGCTTTGACGATTTCGAGAAAACTTCCGATTACCCTGAAAGAATCAATCAAGGTTAAGCAACATAAACCCCGCTCTTACCACCACTCTTTCTTACCAGATGGATTCCTTCGATGGTCATAGCCTTGTCCACCGGCTTGCACATATCATAAATAGTTAAAGCAGTCACCGACACAGCAACCATTGCTTCCATTTCGAACCCCGTTTTGCCAACGCCTTTAGCAATGGCAGTGACGTCAATAAAATCGCCTTTCTCAGGAATGTGAAACTCTACGGCGACATTGGTAAGGAGCAAGGGATGGCATAATGGTATGAGGCGATAAGTTTCCTTGGCTGCCATTATCCCTGCAGTCTGCGCTACAGTTAACACGTCCCCCTTCGCTATCTTGCCCTGGCGGATGAGGCCCACAGTGGCAGGCTTCATTTTTACTCTCCCTTCCGCTACTGCCTCACGCTTTGTTTCTCCTTTTTCAGTAACATCCACCATACGCACCCGCTCTATTTCTGCCATTAGCTACCTCCTTTATTGTCACCCATCCTTTTCTATCCTCCAGCCTGTGACATCCTTCGCTTTATAGAAATAGGCACATCTTCACATAAGTGATGACGTTCTGGCTTTAAGGCAACTGCCTGCAAAATTAGACGCTTTATCTCGTGAGAGGAGACTCCGTTACGCAGCGGCTGTTTTAAGTCAACGCCTTCATCTGATAAAAGGCAGGGACATAGCCGCCCATTCGAAGTGAGCCGCAATCGATTACAATCCGAGCAAAAAGGCTCAGTGATAGGGCTAATAAAGCCTATAGTGCCGCTGGCTCCAGGTAAACGGTAATACCTAGCTGGTCCATTGCCAATGGCGGATGAACATGGCTCAAGTGAACCAACCGACATAATGCGCTGCCGTAATTCATCTGAGGGTACAACTTCTGCTATTTCGGTAAAGGGCATGCGCTCAATAAACCGGACATGCCACCCTTGCTTGTAAGTCATATTGGCAAAGTCAAGCACTTCATCATCATTTATGCCTCGCATGACCACCATGTTTATTTTGACCGGATGAAGGTCAGCATTCATAGCCGCATCGATACCATCAAGAACATCGCTTAATTCCCCACAGCGGGTTATGTATCGAAACCTATCGCTTCTAAATGTATCTAAACTTATGTTAACTCGCTTCAGCCCTGCTTGCTTAAGCTCCATCGCATGTTTCTTGAGAAGCGTCCCGTTTGTGGTTAAGGATATGTCATCAATTCCCTTTACTTCGGAGAGCATTTGGACAAGTTCAGGCAACTCTGCTCTAACCAGCGGCTCACCACCGGTAAGTCTCACTTTGTTAATGCCCAGTTCGGCTGCTATCCGAACGACAGCTGAAATTTCTTCATAAGATAGTATTTCACTATGCGGCATCCAGGGAACACCTTCAGGGGACATGCAGTAAATGCACCGTAGATTGCAGCGGTCGGTAACTGAGACTCTAAGGTAATTTATGCCCCGCTGGAAAGAATCAAAAAGCTTGGTCATTTAGCTCCTTTTTCTCTTGCCAGGCAACCTTTTTAGCCATAGTTACAAGTTTTACTCCCGCGATTTGATTGAAAATAGCGCCCTCACTGATACAACGAATCGTTTTCTCTGGCTCGACCACCCTGACCCCAGCAATGACGTCTACACCATAATCAAACAAAACCGGTGATAGAGGGCTGGTAGGTCCCACCATAATAGTGAAGCTACTCTTGCTCAACTCCAACAACTTTTCTACCGTATGATTTATGAACGAAGTCCCCGTAATGCCAACAACATCAGCTTGAGGTAGTATGCTCTCTGCTGCTTCAGCTGGTAAATCCTCTTCTTCAGGTCTTTGTTCTATAACCCAGAGTTTCCTAGCCACAGCCCTAAGTTTGGGAATCCAGGGGAAATGACCTACTATAGCAATTTTCTTATCCATCCCCTCCCGCGCCAGGATGTCAAAGGCATTTTCCTCAACGCAGCTAGCCTCATCAATGTCTATCAGCGAATTGATAGCTGCCATCCCGATGGATGCCTCCAGAGGGTTGTCCGACCTGGCATATTCCGCCAGCTCTAACGCCGACTTACCTGTTAAGCTTCCCACATCCCTTACCGGTCTATGATATGGATGCTCCTCATGAAAGGAGGAAGCCAATCCACAGTGCTTGCTTAGCACTGCTGTCCAGAAGACACAGGCGTGTATTTCCTTAACCCGGCTATCTTTATTCAGAGTGGAGATTAAATCGTCAAAAATCTTCATACTTCCTTCCTGTCATTGCGAGGCACATCCCTTTTGTCATTGCGAGGCACGAAGTGCCGAAGCAATCCCATAACATCTACAATACCTCCTTTATTGGCACAGGCAGATTTTCAGGATAGTCACACAACAATGGCTCGGTAAATGGCTGGCCATTCAACTCCATCACACTTTGTCCCTTCCCAGATAACAGAAGCTTCACAAATTCTACAGCAAGGTCCTTATTTTCGGCATTCTTAAGAATGGTTATGCCATAGACAATTGGTTCGCCACTCTCAGTCTTGTAGGTCGGAGGAGGACCAGGCTCCTTCATAATCTGCACCGAAGCCTCTTGATAAAAGTCCTCATAAGTCACATTAGATAAATTGATAGCTTCCGCAAACTCAATAAAGTTTAACTCATGCTGCGCCGCTACAGAACGATACTCAAAGGCATAATCCAGGTCACCCGACTGGAGCGAAGCGATAAGGTCAACCGATTTTGACCTCACCACCTCTTTGCTGCCACCAACTCTGCCTCTGTCATGCTCACTACCGGGGATAAGTGCATCATACAATCCATCGGCATTGGGGTCAGGGGTTAATCCGAATTCAGTGGCATTATCGTAATAATACTTTTGCGCCAATTGGATTACCATCAAAGTCCTGTAGCCGCAGGGGTCATCATCAGGCTTGCTATGCCCATAGCTCACCGGCTCATTTCTGAGCACATCATACCAGGTGCGTGTGCCATTTAGTATTTCATCAGACCCGGGAGCATTATCACGGTAGCAAAGCACCATTGAATTTCGGGCGAAAGCGATACACCAGTCAGCATAGCCACCTTCATACAACCTATCAGGAATAAGCTTGTAATCGGCGGAGGCAATCACATCGGGTGGAGTCTCACCGGCTTCCGCCACAGCTATTGCCTTGTTTATCATCTTTGCGCTTCCCCCCGACTCGCAGAGGACTTCAACATTAGAGTGAGTATCTTCAAACTCAGCTTTCAACTCGCTGAATGGCACCGCCAGGCTCCCGGCATGATAGATTGTCAGTCCTTCTTTCTGAGGAGTACAGCCAGCCACCAATGGTATGACTAACAATAGAAATATTACACCTGCTATGAGATTGTTTCGCTTCGCTCGCAGTGACATCAACCCTCGCATTTTACCTTTCATTGAAGCCTCCATCTCTAAAAAACATGGAGTGCTGAAGCCTTAAATATGACCCATACACTTACTTCCTCTCTCAACTCAAGTTCCTCAAACGCCTGGCGTGTGATGAGACAGATGAATTCTGGAGGCAAGGTTACCGTGACGTAAACCACCGAGCCTCTGTGGACAATATCACTGACCACGCCTTGAAAGCAGTTCCTGGCAGTGGAATGAAGTGGCTCTTTCGAGATTATAATATCCTCGGGACGAAGAGACAGGCGTACCTTGCCTCTCAATTCCGTTATCGCCGCAAGCTTTATTCCACCGATGTCGACAACGGTATGGCCATCCTCACCTTCTTCAGCTTCACCACTGAAGATGTTCCGGGATAACGCAAAATGAGCTACAAACTCTGAGTCGGGTTTACGCAATATTTCCTCGGGAGTTCCTACCTGGGCTACACGACCATCATTCAGCACAGCAACTCGGTGTCCCAATGCTATTGCTTCTTCAAAGTCGTGCGTCACATGAATGACGGTTACCCCTACCCTGCGATGCACATCTCTGAGGGTAGACTGCATCCTCTCCTTTGTCTCGGTATCCAGAGCACTTAATGGCTCATCAAGCAGCAGCACCGCAGGCTCAATAACCAACGCTCGAGCAAGTGCTACCTTTTGCTTCTCCCCACCACTTAAACTTTGTGGCTTCCTGTGTAATAGATGCGTGATGCCTACCGCCTCAGCTATGTCATCTACCTTTTCCTTCACCTTTCCTTTATGACATTTTCTTAACTTGAGACCAAAGGCAATATTTTCCTCCACAGAAAGGTGCGAAAACAGCATATAATCCTGATACACAATCCCGATTCTCCTCTTTTCCGGGCTGAGCCTGGTGACTTCTTTATCCTCAATCCAGACTTCTCCCCCGAGAACAGGATACAGTCCGGCAATGGCTTCCAGAAGGATGGTTTTCCCTGCCCCTGTAGGTCCAAGGATAATGAAATACTCCCCTGAGTTGATGGTAAGGTTGATGTCCCGAAGCAGGAAATCGCCTACATCGACCTCTAGGTTCTTTATTACAATCATGCCTTTTGGCCTCGGTAAGCTATTGTTCTCAGCGTGATGAACACGATGAGGGAGATTGATATCACGATCGCAGTCACTGGTTGGGCATACTCCAATCCAAAGGAAGCAAAGCGGTCAGCGACTAATATCGGGGCAACACGGGTATAATGCCCGAAGAAGGGCACATAGTAGGCTAAGATAAGCACAGCACCAAATTCGCTTGCCCCTCGTGCCCACATCATAACCGAGCCAGCGAAGATACTCCGCCACGCTAAAGGAAGAGAAATGCGGAAGAATGAACTCCACGGGGAGGCACCCAGACTTCTGGCTACCTTTTCCAACCTGACATCCACCGCCTTGAAGCCTTCTTTGGCCGAATCTATAAGAAACGGGATGCTGACAAACATCATGGCGATGACAACACCAGCAACACTGTTGAAGAAGCTAATCCCAATGGTATGAAAAATCTCCCCGGCAAGAAAGTTGCTGCCAAAGACGAAGAGCAGTGCCACACCAGCCGCAGAATGAGGGATTACGATGGGAACATCAATGAGCCCTTCCAGAAACCTCTTCCCCCAAAATTCATGTCTTGCCAGAAGATAAGCTAATGGTACCCCGAGAAACAATCCCACCAGCGTGGCTATCACGGCAGCATACACAGTGAGCAAAACGGAGGAATACACCTCTTCATCAAGCAAGGTATTCCATAACGTCCCCGGCGATGAGGACCCTACTGTCTTAACCAAGGGGGCAAGAATGAACAACAGTATAATCACGCTGAGCAAAACAAATACTATGCTCATGCCATCCGGCTTTCTCCAAACATGCGCCTTAGTCATCGCCTTTCCTCCTGAACAACGTTCTTGAGAATAAACCTAACACGTCTCCTACCATCGCGAACCATCTTTCCCCATCATTGCCAGCCCTTTCACTGTCATTGCGAGCGTAGCGAAGCAATCTCGTAGTCCTTGATAGGTAAAGTAAATAAGACAAACAAAAACAGCACCTTAGCAAAGCAAGGTGCTACAAAGTAAGAAACGAAATTCATATTCTCTCCTTTCCAAGCACGGGAGGCATGGATGTTTCCACCCACACCCTCGAGACTTCTGTCTACCGGTTGCCTACCATGGATTGCTCTTTAGG
>Ga0307437_1001667_pt1 | contig 14568 bp, 8 predicted proteins | sample SalMarWE160390MG_FD_202146 | JGI IMG/M metagenome (GOLD analysis project Ga0307437, IMG submission 202146) | Salt marsh sediment microbial communities from the Plum Island Ecosystem LTER, Massachusetts, United States - WE1603-90 | ecosystem: Environmental > Aquatic > Marine > Intertidal zone >...
TGTAATTAGCAAATACAAAAAGTTACTTCAACAAGCGGGCAAGGAGATCGTAGAAAACCAACGGCTCTCGAAAGAAACCAGGTTGAAACTGGAAAAGCCACTTATCTCTGATGACCGTTACATTGCAGGAGCAAATGAATACTTTGATGATTTACTATTAAAGGCTTAAGGAGCGTTTCAATGTTGCAAATTAAGCTTGACGGAAACAAACGGGCACAGTATTATTTATGGTGAGTTCTCAGCCGCGAAATTGTCTTTGTTTTAGGTGTCCAGCCGCATGAATATTATTATTCGAAAAACGGTTTGTGTAACGAGAATAAAGGGCAGGCACATAGGCCTGCCCCTACTAATCGTTTTATTGATAGTTAGCTGTGGTGAGCAGGACAGAGCCGGCAGGGGGTCAACGGACCTTATACCTACGATAGATTTAGGTACCACGATAGGGTCGTTGGTCGAAATGTCCTGGCCCGAATCGATACGACTTGAAGGATACTGCCTGGTGGTGGGATTGAGGGGAACAGGTTCGGGGGAGTGTCCGCCCCGGATTAGAGCGTATCTTGCACAACACCTTCTAAAGCAGTTTCCCGGGCGCACAATAAATATTGAAAGATTTATTGGCGGTTCGGATACGGCGGTAGTACTGGTAGAGGGAATAATGCCGGCAGTAGCTTCGAGAAATGAGTCTTTCGATGTACGAGTAACAGCCCTGGGTGGTACGCAAACGACTTCCCTTGAAGGCGGTTTTCTGCTTGGCACGGAGCTTAAGACAGTGGGGACCTTCGGTATAAAAACAAAAGTTGTAGCCGATGCCCGAGGGCCGGTCTTTGTTGATAAAATCAGCACATCCGAAATGAATAAAAGGATTGGATATGTCCTGGGTAGAGGAAAGATCCTTGATGAGTACAAAGTAAATCTGGTGCTTGGCGAGTCTGATTTTAGAATGACAAACAGTATTCGAAATCGCTTAAACGAACTTTTTGGCGATGACACAGCTAAGGTGATTTTGCCCGGCAGGCTCGAAGTAAAAGTGCCGGCTAAATATAGAGAACAAAAACAGAGATTCATTTCAATAATCAAGGCGACGTATCTTAGCCAGAGCACGGAAATTACGGGAGAAAGAATAAAGACATTTATTAGAAAACTTTCTGCTTTGCAAGATGCGGATGCGAGTGAAATTGCTCTTGAGGCCATAGGCAATCAAAGCCTTAGTGGACTGGTTGTTTTGCTGAATGTGTCTAATGAGCAGGTACGGCTTCGAGCGGCGAGATGTATGCTTAATCTTGGCAGCGACGCGGGTTTAGCGACTCTCAGACAGATAGCTATGGACAGAGGTTCGGCTTACCGGGTCGAGGCCTTAGAGTCAATAACTACAGGGGCCAGACGCAACGATGCGGCGAGAATATCGCAGAGATTGCTGCGTGACGATGATTTTCACATCAGATTGGCTGCGTACGAGCAGCTGCGGAAATTAGACGATATTGCCGTATCACAAGAGGTCATCGCCGACAATTTTTATCTGGAACAGACAGCACAAACTCCACACAAATCAATTTTTGTTTCCCGCAGCGGGCAGCCTCGAATTGTGTTATTCGGTGCCCCGATACGTTGCAGTGATGGTATTTTTGTGCGTTCAGCCGATGGTGATATAACAATCAATGCTCCGGCTGGTCAGGAATATGTCTCGATAATCCGCAAACTTCCCCAACGGCCCGGTGTGATAGCACAGTTGAAAAGCTCTTTTGAACTTGGCGATATTATCCGAACACTCTGCGAAGAGCCGCTTAAAAAAGGTGAGCAAGGACGCGGAGGCTTAGGCGTTACTTATGCAGATGTGATAGCTCTTTTGAAGCGGATGTGTGACAAGGGTGCTGTAAAAGCGGAGTTTTGGGCTGGGCCCTTACCAAAAATCGGCTAATTATCAAGAGAAAACAAACCCTCGGCCGATAACAATATTGCATATTGGTCTAATAGCACAGTGTTTATATTTTAGCAATAGTTACCGGACGTTAACAGCAGGATAAGAAATGAGACTTGAAAAAATTGTTCTCAATGGATTTAAGAGTTTCGCGGACAAAACGGATTTTGTTTTCGATTCATCCATAACCGCTATTGTGGGCCCCAACGGTTGTGGTAAGAGCAACGTGGTCGATGCGGTGAAGTGGGTGCTTGGAGAACAAAGTGTCAAGAGCCTGCGAAGCGGTCAGATGGCTGATGTGATATTCAGCGGAAGCAGCAGCAGAAAGTCTCTCGGAGCGGCTGAAGTGAATCTGTTTATATCCAATCCTGATGGGACCGGGGTGCGACAGCTGCCAATCGAAGCCGATGAGGTGCAAATATCACGGAAGATATATAAGAGCGGAGAAAGTGAGTATCGGATAAATAACAGAATCTGCCGGTTGAAAGATATCCGGGAATTGTTTATGGACACGGGTATAGGCACCAGGGCCTATTCGATTCTCGAACAGGGGCAGATTGAGCATTTAGTGAGCGCATCGAAGACAGATAGAAGGTTCATATTTGAAGAAGCGGCGGGTATAAGCAAGTATAAGGCGCACAAAAAGGAAGCGCTTCGTAAGCTGGAACGAACGGAGCAGAATCTGCTTCGGCTTGCAGATATTTTGGGTGAAGTTGCAAAAAGACTGCGAAGTGTAAAGCTGCAGGCGGGCAAAGCAAGAAATTATCTGCGATATACTCAAAAGCTCAAAGAGCTGCAGGTGAACTACTCGCTGGTTGAATATGCAAAAAATCACACGCAGATGAAAGAGAAGGAAACTGCCCTTGATGAGGTGACCGAACAGTTCGGAAAACTGGCGGCGGAAGTAGCAAGACAGGACAGTCTGATAAGCACATTAGGTGAAGAAATAATAGAAACGGAGCATAAGCTAAACCACACTGATAATTCCCTTGTTTCTGTTCGCAGTAAAATTGAGCAGCGGCTCCAGCGAATTGATTTTTTGCGGACGAGGATTTCAGAACTACAGGAAAGAGAGAAATCGGCGAGAGAGAAAATTGAAAAGCTCCGGGAACAGAAAAACCTTTTTGAGAAAAATTCGTCACAATACGACGCTGAGCTGTCAAACTGTGAAAAGATGCTCGACGAGAAAAGCCGAGCTGTTGAGCAAATCCAGAAAGCAATCCAGCAAGTAAATGCCGAATGTGCCTCGCTGGAGGCGCATTTGGAGGATGAGAAATCAGGTATAATCGACATGGTCAGACGGACGGCTCAACTTCATAACGAAGTCCAGAGCATTTCGGTTTATCGCAACAATTTATCCAGCCAGAAAGACCGTCTTTCCGGCCGGGCGGAAACCGCCCATGCAGAACTTGAGCAACTGCTGACCGAAAAAGCGCAACATAATGCTCGCCTGAGTGATATTGAAAAAGTGTTAGGTGAATTGGAGGAGAGCTTAGAATCCAAACACAAAAAGACCGAAGAACTCGACGGTTCTTTAGCAGTGGACAATAAGCGATTGGCCCACAGTAAGGAGGTACGAAGTGCGCTGAGCAGCGAGCTGACAATATTGACAGATATGGAAAGAAGGTACGAAGGGCTTAAGGCGGGCGTTAAAAGCATTTTGCAGGAGAGGTCTGTAGAAAACAACAGGTTCGATTACGTCGAGGGAATATTAGCCGAAACAATAGAAACCGATATCGAATATGCGAATGCCGTCGAGGCAGTACTTGAGGGGCAGACCGATGCACTTGTAATCAACAGCACAAGCAGAATGTTAGATGATATAGAGAGAATACAAAACCTTGACGGCAGGGTGAATTTCATTTGTCTTGATAAAATAGAGCCGTTTGTGGACAAAAATGACTGGTCGGAATTTGGCTGTGTTAAAGGCAGGCTTGTTGAATTTGTGAAGTTCGACAGCAAATATGCACCGTTGGCGTGGAAGTTACTCGGCAAGACATTGGTTGTTGACTCTTTACAGGAGGCAATCGGGCTGGCAGAGAAGGCGGGAGGTGAGTTTGTTACTTTGAAGGGTGAATTCGTAAGTTCCGATGGGACGATAAAACTCGGGCCTTTGGGCAGAGCAAGCGGTTTAATATCCCGCAAAAGCCGGCTGCGTCAACTGCAGGAAACCATCGGCAATATTACCTCTGAAGTTGCAGCGATTGAAAGCCAAATTGAGAAAAATAACCAGACTAAAGCACATTTGGATGAGCTATGTCAAGACCTGCGGACGGCCATTTATGAAGCGAACACCGAAAAGATGCAGGTAAGCTCGAAGCTCAGCGTGATAGAAGAAAATACAAAACGGCTGAGACAAGAGGAGCCGTTGTTGGCCAGTGAGATTGACCTGTTGGCCGAACAGATAGCCCAGTCCGTGCAAAAGGAATATGACTCGAAGCAGAAATTGGAGGAGCTGGAGGAGGTAAACAGCCAGAGAACGGCGCACATAGAAGAGCTTGAGGCAAAATACGCTGAGCAAAAACAACAACAGCAAACATTAGTGGACAGACTTACAGATTTAAAGGTGGCTCTGGGTCAAATTACGGAACAAAGTAAGGCATTGAAACAGATAATTGTGAGTCTGCAAAGCCAGATGCAGGAGAACCGGACGGCTGCCGAGATAGCCCAGGAGGAAATTCGAAACTGCAGCGAACAATGGCTGCAGGCTCAAAGGGACATTCTTAACTGTGAAGCCGGGGTGTCGGAGCTGTTTGTCGAAAAAGAAAAGAACCAGGAGAGCAGCCGATTATTGCATAAAGAGATTGAAAGACTGCTCGAAGAACGAAAACAAACAGAGGAGCTTGTCCGGCTCAGACGCGCCGAAAAAGAAGAAACTGAGCAAAAAATTAACGAGCTTAAAATAGAATTGAGCCAATTAGAGGTAAAACGACAAGACCTAGTCGAAAGAGTGCAGGAACAGTTGCAGATTGATTTGGCCAAGGCTTATGAAAATTACAGGGACCAAGAGGTTGACTGGGAGAGGATAAAAGAAGAGATAGCAGAACTTAGGGATAAGATTGAACGGCTCGGTAACGTAAATATCGATGCAATCGATGAGCAGGAGACCCTCGAAAAACGACATAACTTTTTGAGCAGCCAAGTTCAGGACCTCAACAGCAGCAGAGCTCAACTGCAGCAATTGATAAACCGTCTTAACAAAAAGAGCAGAGAGAGATTCCGGCAGACCTTTGAGGAGATAAGGGGACATTTCCAGGAGATTTTCCGCAAACTGTTTGGCGGGGGCAGGGCCGATATAATACTTGAGGATGCTGAAGATATTCTCGAATCGGGGATAGAGGTGATAGCGCGGCCACCCGGCAAGGAGACAAGAAGTATATCGCTGCTTAGCGGCGGTGAAAAATCGATGACGGCAATTGCCTTGCTGTTTGCGGTTTTCAAGACGAAGCCATCGCCGTTCTGTTTCTTAGACGAGGTTGATGCGGCCCTGGACGAGGCGAATAATGAGCGTTTCAATATGCTGCTGCGGGAATTTCAGAAGGATTCGCAGTTCATAATAATCACGCACGCCAAACGCACGATGAGCATTGCGGATGTACTGTTCGGAATAACGATGCAGATACGAGGAGTGAGTAAGAAGATAAGCGTCAAGTTCGGCGAGTATGAAGAAGAAACCGCCGCAGTGGCTTGAGCGTTGCTCGTGACTCATGTGATATGGTTAAGGCATATGCAGGTTTACTTATGGCCATCTTGTCGTAAAATTTTACCATTCTCATAGTGTCTTATGTAATTGACATTGCCCTGCTCATCCCATGATGCCTCGATGCCGTGCTTTTTGCCGTCCTTGTAGTTGATCTCAAGTCGTTTCTGCCCATTTCTGTGCCAAATCGTATACGTTCCATGATTCTCACCGTTCTTATATTCTTGCTTACATTGTTTTTGTCCGTTGTCGTACCAATTTATCCACGTCCCATTTGGCTTGTCGTTTTTATAGGTTATCTCGTAGCTTCTTTGGCCATTAGGATGCCATCCCCTGCCCGGACCATGGGCTTTGTGATTCCTATAGTCTTGCTGAGTGCTTTTTTGCCCATTACTGTGATACGTGGTAAATGTACCATGGTATTTGCCATTCTTGAAGTTTATCTCATACCGTTTTTGTCCGTTGCGGTCCCACACGGTCCACGTGCCGTTGTAGTTCTTGGGTGGCTTGAGCCATAACAGGTCTGGTGTTAGACCATATCTTACACTTGAGCCGTCGCCCACCAAGATTCTCAAAGGTGGCAACACAAGTTCGCCTGACCACGCGTTTTCCGGCTTATCTCCAGGAGTGTCCTTAATGGTGAACGTGGCGTGGAGAATGTATTCCCCGTTTTTTAGTAGCCACACGTCGCGCGGCAAAGCAATGAAGGTACCTCCTCCACCTGGTATACCGACGGTCCGATCATAAAGAGAGAATCCCCAATATGAGTCTCTTGGGATAACAGCCCACTGAGGATATGGAACAGGGCCGCTCCTAACATAGCCAGCCTGGGGGATGGCATAACCTCTTAAGTCGTGAAGCTTGAATGATACGGCATTTTGGTTGTTTTTAATCGCGATAGGTTTTGTGGATACGTTCTTTAACTCTAAAACGATATCGAGAAGATTGGTTTCGTTATATTTGTTTGGCTTATTTTTTACAACGAGTCGCCCAAGCAGCCCATTTACTGGATTCGACCACCTTTCCAACTTTTCCTCCGGGACCGGCTCGCGAGGTGTCGTCATATTGTGACGCAGCGCTTCAATTTCTTTACTCACCAGCTTCTTGATCTTCTTAATGAGAGCACTGTGAGAGAGCATTACACAGGGAACATCATTGATGGAACTGGCAGACCTTTTAAGTGCTTCCTTGTCATCCTTCAAATCTTCATCGAAAACCGCATATTCCTGGCGTGCTTCTATATCTCCGTGGTAGGGTGTGATCAGTCTATATGAGCTACCACTCTGTCTTAAGAACAGGATGTATGTTTTGCCTTTGGCTAAACTATGTGGCTTAGGGACTATAGTGATGCCTTTGACGGGAAGCAGGAATGCTACTGTGATTTCCTTGTCTGATATGTCACCCTTCAAAACTTGCTGTATTGAACAGAGAGTGTGCCATTCCTGGCTGCGCTGTTTCGCCAGTACCTTCCCTGGCTTAACGTTCTGTACCTGTGCGATCACGATAACATCAGATTGTCGGACTTTTGACTGAATGGTTTCATGTAGATCCTGACCGCATTCGACTGGCTTGGCTGAAGCAAGAATCATCAACAAGACAATTAAGAAAAGTTTCTTTTTCATTTCTTAGTCCTTCAAAAGAATTTCAGAGGTATATTACCCTGTATTGTAATACTTTTCGGTTCCGATTGCAGGCAGAATCCGGCAAGGTCGAGTGGTCTATTAAAATAGATTTTTCGACTCCGCTGCGCTTCGCTCGAAATGACAAAGGGATGTGCGGAAGTTTAGGCCATCCCCAAGCCTTCGACAAGCTCAGGCGCGGCGCTTCGCTTGAGGCTGCCACCCGTCGTGGCTCGTGCTATGTGTAAGTGAGTGAATGAGTACATGCGCAGATGCGGAGTACGGAGGGAATATCAAATATCAAATATCAAAAAGCCTGGGAAGGTGGGTGCTTGAATGTTGAAGCCATAGAGCAGGAGGCTTATAATTAAAAATATGACAGCGAAATCAAAGAAGAAAAAAATATCGAAGAGTAAATCCCGGCAAGCGGCGGAAATCCAGGCGGCAATTGACTACGGGATATATGTTTCAATGCTGATTGAGAATGTCAGCAGAAGCTGCACTGAACGTATTATAAGACATCAAATCGCACTTAATACCGTAGAGAAACTCCGGAAAGCGAGAAGACTGTGAGCAGAGACTTCTTAAACCTGCTTGAACGGCTTATTAGTACATGTATGGATTTTTAATAGTGGGAATTTTTTTAGTTAGAAGACTACCTCTCTGCCGTTGAAGACGGGGCCGTCTTTGCAGCACATTTTGTAAATGGTCTCATTTGAATTGCTTACTTTACATTCGACTGCGCAGCTCTGGCACAGGCCAATGCCGCATGCCATTCTTCGTTCCATACTGAGCTGGCAGTCGATATTCTTGTCTTTAGCGATTTTGGCCACTCTTGCTAACATCGGCTCGGGGCCACAGGCATAGATAATCGTGCTATTATTGTCCAAGCGGGATTGGCCAAGCCATTCAGCGAGGCAGTCGGTAACGAAGCCGTGGTACCCGGCCGAGCCATCATCCGTTGCCACCAGTGATTCTAAGCCGTACCTGGCAAACTCCGGTATTGAAAATCCTAATTGCTGTGATATCTCATCCAGTCTGCCTTCGAAAGGCAGCTCTTTTGCTGTTTTCGCTCCGGCAAACGCAATGACATCAATCCTTTTGGTTCGGGCATCTGCTGTGAGGTGCTTTGCCAAATGCAGTAGTGGGGGGACCCCCATCCCTCCGACAATTAGAAGGGCGGTTTTTTTACCTTCCGGTACCGAGAAACCATTTCCGAGAGGTCCGATTACGCTGATTGAATCGCCGGCTGATAAGGTTGTCATTCGCAAAGTGGCAGGCCCGACAACACAATAAAGAAGCTCAGCAAAGGTTTTATTCTTTTCGATGGTGACATCAGTGAAACTAAAAGGCCTTCGCAGCAGAATATTGCGTCCGGCTGTATCGAGCAAATCTTCCGGTATGTTTTCTACGGACGGCAGGGCGGTACCGGAAAGGTCTAATTGGGCGAACTGGCCGGGCTGGAAATCAGCGAAAGCTCTTGCAGCATCTGCTAAAAACTCCAATCTTAGCTTGTAGAAACGCCGCCCAATTTGTCTGTTGGCAGAGACCGCAGCCGAGAAAACGCCTTTTTTTTCGGACGAGTAATGCTTTGCCATATCATCCATATTATTTTTTTTTGCTTAACGGAAGATTATATACAGCGTTACTGTAACGATGATGATTATAATGCCGCCGAGCTTGGCGGTGGCGCTGCTGGTCATGTCAATATCACTGGTTTTTGTAATGACCTTCGGCTCGGGTAAGGGTTTGATAAGAGTTATGATAGTCATAACAACAATCAAAACCCCAAAAGTAATTGCCATACGGTTCAAAAAGGCCATCTCAGATACTCTGGGCGCAAATTGAAGTATCCCGTACAGAGGAGCGCAAAGGACCAGCCCAGCGATTCCTGCAAGCGGCGGTGCTTTGCGTATAATCATTCCGAAGGCAAAGGCAGCCAGAATTCCCGGCGAGATGTAACCCTGAAATTCCTGGATATAGTTGAAAATGCCGCCGAATTTAGGATTTCCCAGAAAACAAGCTACGATACAACCGACCACAACGAATACTGCGGTAGCAATACGGCCGACTAAAACAATATTTTTGGGGGAAGCGTCCTTCTTCAAATGGCGTTTGTAAAGGTCCATTGTGAAGATTGTAGAGGCGGAGTTTAGCATAGAATCGAGCGAGCTCATAATGGCACCGAATATGGCGGCAAACATAAGTCCGAGCAGGCCGGTCGGCAGAAGGTTCCTAAGCAGCAGCGGATATGCCTGGTCGGCTTTCTCAAGGGGGAGCTGGTCGCCGTAGAGCTGCACGGCCATTATACCCGGGAACACGACAATAAAGGGAATAAGTAATTTCAGCGCAGCAGCAAATATAACTCCCCGCTGGCCCTGCCTGAGACTCTTGGCACCCAATGTCCTCTGCGTGATGAACTGATTCAGACCCCAATAGTAGAAATTGGGTATCCACAGTCCGATGACAAGAGCCGTCCAGGGTAATATTTCGTGGTCTGCAGGGAGGAACATGTGAAGGCGGTCGGTGTTGGTTTCTAAAAAGTTTGTCACTCCGCCAACCTCTCTGAACCCTAATATCATAACGATTGCCCCACCTATAAGCAGGGCGGCACCGTGCATAAGATCAGCCCATACTACTGCTTTCAAACCACCATAAATGGTGTAAGCACTCGCAATCAAGCCAATCGAAAATATCATAAGGTACAAATTCATACCGAATATAGTCTTGATAGCCAGGCCGCCCGTATAAAGCACAGCAGCGATGGATACAAAGACATATACTACCATTATAAATAAGGACATAATGCCTCTTGCTGCGGCGTTGTAGCGGTACTCAAGATACTCGGGGATTGTGTAGATGCCGGCTTTGAGAAATCGCGGCAAAAAGAATATGCCCACTACGACGAGTGTAATAGCGGCCATCCACTCATAGCTGGCGACAGCTAAACCGACATTGCCGGCGCCCTGTCCAGCCATTCCGACAAAGTGTTCGGTGGAGATATTTGAGGCAATCAGTGAGAATCCGATAAGCGGCCAGGTCAGGTTTCGTCCGGCCAAAAAGTAGTCTTCGCCAGTTTCTTCTTTGCGGCTTTTATACAGACTGATACCAACGACAAAGGTGACAAAGCCTAAGAACACAACAACGTCAGGCCAGTTTAACTCCATAGCACAAACCTTCCTTTCTTTTTTGGTTTATTCATCCTTCGAGTGTCTCAGGTGTATCCATGACAAATGAGATGTGTGTATAGACGGGGCCTCCGGCCATCAAGACTTCTAAGGAAGCGGCCTCGTGAATCTGTTCTTTTGTTGCTCCCGTTTGGAGGCATTTTTTTTGTGTGTGCTCTGATACAAGGCACACAGCGTTGAGCTACGCCAATGCCGAGAGCAATACATTCCTTTTCTCGCAGCGTTAAGGCGCCGTCTTTCATAATTTTGCTAAACACCCCTGCGAAGCCATTGATGGTGTCGGGAGCCTGCTCCTTTATTTTTGTCATGTCGTTTTAAACTTTTCGAAAAATTTTTTGTTTCATTTTCCACGGTTTACCTTCGCGCAGTTAAGTTAATGGTTTAGTGAACACTACAGTTATGAATCTTCAAAAACACAGTGGTATCTAGGGAGTTGAGTTCCGTAATAAATCCTTTACTTCTGCTTCAACTTCTCTTTCTACTTTATTTTATTATATTTAGCCGTAAATCCTCTTGGCATTATAGCTGCTTTCGGCCATGTGACAACAAAATATAAATCCCTGACATCTTTTGTAGATGACTAAACGGGCTCGGCGATTTATGGGGATTGCAAGGGTCCGTCCTTGGAGTGCTTCTCTATTTGGAATATGAAGGAATTCCCCTTGTCCTTAGGCTCAACCCATATATTCCCCCCGTGCTTTAAGATAATTTCCTTAGTAATAAACAGGCCCAGACCGGTACCTTTGATTTTCTTTTGTTCGGCGGCCTCCAGCCTGGAAAACTTCTTGAAAAGCTTGGTCTTTTCCTCCTTTAGAATGGGCCTGGAGTCATTATAGACTTCGACCTGCACTTTGTCCATGAGGTCCTCAGAGTTCAGCACCACCTTTCCTTTTTCCAAACCGTACTTGATGGCGTTGCCGAGGAGGTTATTTGCCGCGATATGCAATAAATCAAGGTCGCCCTGCACCTTGATTCCAGCCGCAATGTTGTTAATAATTTCCATATTCCTCTCAGCTATCTGTCCGCCAAAAGTTTCCAAACATGGGTCGAACACATCTTCTCTGAGGCACAGCTCTGTTCTGTTCACTACCAGCTCACCTTTTTCTATTCTGCTCAAATCAAGGAACTTCCTCACAGTCTCTTGTAAGTAATGTAAGTTCTTTGTTACCGCCTCAAGTGATAGCTTCTGTTTGGCATTTATCTCACCGAAGAGCCCGTCCCTGACGGCGGCAGCGTTCATAATGGTTGTAGCCACTATCCCCTTAAGCTCGTGCGATACAAAGCCCACCAGGTCAAGGTAATTTTTGTTCAGAGCCTTCAGTTCCTCGTTTATTTTCTTTAGGGTCTCCTCCCTCTGGCGAAGTTGTGCCGACATCTCATTGAAGGAGGCCGCCAGAGCATCTAATTCCATCGTTCCGGTTTCTGTGCTCACTTCATATCCGAGACTTCCTTCTGAAAGTTCTTTGGTCGCATTTAGCATACGCTCGAGTGGTCGAGATATTGTTTTTGTCAGCACTATCTCAAGGGACGCAGCAAGGGCGGCTGCAATTGAGACTATGGCGAGAAAAACAATGGATATGTTTCTCGCCATATTGGTAAAAGGCTGCTCAAGGGTGCCGACATAAAGCATTCCAACGATCTCGCCGTTTATATCTCTAATTGGTTCATAAGCAGTTTTGTACCAGTGGGTAACTACAAAGGCCCGACCCACCCACGACATGCCTTTGACAAGCACTCGTTCGTACACCTCCTCAGAGACGCGGGTTCCAACCGCGCGGATGTTGTCTTGCGTTTTGACATTGGTAGAGATTCTCAGGTCACCCTGGAAGATCGTGGCTGTTCCGACATCTTTACCTTTATAGGTTTCTCCTTTATAGACAATCTCTTTGACCTTATCTACAATTTCATAATTTCTGTTGAGTAACTTGCCGCCGTAGAGTATTCCAAGTAGCCTCCCATTGTACCCTAATACAGGGGCGGCAGCTTTTATCATCATCCCAGAAGCTTCTTGAGTTTCTGATCTTCGCTTTGCTTTTGGGGTAGAGATAAAACTTATATGTGCTTGCTCGGCCAGGTCCTGGCCTTCCTTTAAGAGTTCTTCTCTTGGTACTATAACTGTTCCGGTGATAACTTCTCTGTTTGAGAGTACTTTATCGACCATCGGGTCATCTGCTTGATTATCCCCCGTTACTGATGGATTTCGGCTCCGGATGACGACTTTTCCAGATGCATCCGTAAGAGTCAAGATGTCCAGGGATTCCGACTTCCTTATCTTATCCAACTCCACAGTCAAGGTCTGCTTGTCGTTATCGGAGATAGCATCTTTTATAAAAAACCTCACAGCGGTGAACCGTACCTTATCTTTTACGTTTTCAAGTTCCTGGATATAGATTTCTCGAGCGGAGTTCAAATCATTTTTTACCTTTGTCTGGGCCTTATTTATAACCTCCTTTTCTATGACGTAGTAGCCTAATAGTGCTACCAAGAGCGAAAAGGCCACAATGACAATGTCGAACGAAACCAATATCTTTGTTCTGAGCTTTTTGGTTTTCATTTACGTGCCTTCGGTCTTTTGTTTATTGGTGGTTGACGTTTGGGATACCCGGAACATGGTCGCTGATTTTCAAGATGCCGGCTGTATAATAAGCCCCTCTCTTCATATCTTCGGAGCCGCTGGCAGGGGCACGGGTCTTAGCTTTGCAGCCGGTCTTATTGTGCAACCTTTCAAACTAAGCTCTGACTCCTATTAAAAGCCTCAGGTAGTGTATCTATTATATCGGTGGTCATCAGGCTGACCTGGCCGATTTTTTCTGCTGCGATGTCGCCGGCCAAGCCGTGGATGTAAACGCCCAGAACCGCGGCGTCAAAGTCGCTCAATCCCTGGCCTGCGAGTGCAGTTATAACACCTGTTAAAACATCACCTGAACCGGCTGTGGCCATGCCGGGATTGCCGGTCTTATTTATGTAAACTCTTTGGCCATCGGTAACGACGGTTCCTGCTCCTTTGAGGGTGATGACGGTTTTGGTCTTCTGTGCCAATTGGGCTGCTTGTCGTTGGCGGTCGGATGGTATTATTTCTCTGAACAGGCCTGACCATAAGCGTTTCATTTCGCCGGGATGAGGCGTTAGAATCAGCTTTGCTTTTAGTTTAATCGGCCAGTCTTTTATGCTGGCCAGATTATTTAGGCCATCGGCATCTATTATCAGCCGGAGTTGGTCTTGTTCAAGAAGTGCTTCAAGGACCGACCGAAGTGCGCCGCTGGTGCCGATACCCGGGCCGAACGCCACAGCATCGTTTTCTCTGACGGCTTTGAGGATAGGATTGATTGCCTTTGCAGATATTCGGCCGAGGTTGTCTTCGGGCAGGGCGATAGTGGTAAAGGACGGCTCTATTGAAGCGACTATCGGCAAAACGCTTTTCGGTGTTGCCACCCGCACAAGGCCGGCACCGGCCCGCAGGGCGCTTCGGCCAGCAAGGGCGGCGGCTCCGCTCATGCCAATACTGCCGGCAATGATACAGACTTTGCCGAAATCGCCCTTGTGAGCATCAGTTGCCCTTGGTTTTAGCTTTGGAATTGTCTCTATTATCTGCATACAAACTCGTTTCGTGCAGTATATTACAAATAATGCAGGATATGGTCAATAAAAGATTTGACAAGCAGACAGGAAGATTTATAATGATTTTTATACCGCAAGCGTCTTATATAGAATCAGATAATACATAGTTGGGCTTCATAGATTTAATGACGAGGCTTACATGGGAAGAATGCGTCAAATGATCAAGGTCAATGGAAGAGAATGCTGGACATTATTTGATACAGGTGCACGGAATACGTATGTTGTTCACTCGGTGTCCTCATTATTGGTAACTTCAAGAATCAAAAAACCGTTTCGTTCTGCGATAGGTGGCCAGGTTAAAGAGACAACTGAGACAGCACTTTTAGAGGCTGAAGTAGAAGGACGACGAATATCCACCCATGCGATGGTTATCGATGAAATTGGAAATGATGAAAATGGAACTCCCATTGAAATTCTTTTTGGTGCATTGGCGATGCAGCAGTGGGGTATAAGGCTGATTCCTGAACAAGAGAAATTGGATATGTCACATTATCCAGAAGAATTTGTCGAATTCTAAATGGAGGTAAT
>Ga0307437_1001668_pt1 | contig 14567 bp, 12 predicted proteins | sample SalMarWE160390MG_FD_202146 | JGI IMG/M metagenome (GOLD analysis project Ga0307437, IMG submission 202146) | Salt marsh sediment microbial communities from the Plum Island Ecosystem LTER, Massachusetts, United States - WE1603-90 | ecosystem: Environmental > Aquatic > Marine > Intertidal zone >...
CTGATCTTTTCGCCCTTGATCTTTATCTTGACCGTTTCGTCCGCGGCGAACTCCCTGAAGCGTTCCTGGGAGATGTTGGTGATGAGGTTGCCGAAAGAATCGACTCCGATCACCTCCCCGATGAGGGTCGCTCCATCCAGAATCGGCTCGGGGATAGGGAGGGCTGTCAGTGTTGCGGTGTCTACGGCCGGCCCCATCTCCGCGGTTGAGACACCTAAAGAGAGATGTGCAGCGGCAGGGGCAAAGATATCCCTCCCGTGGAAGGTTTGGCTCACCCGCGGGAGGCGAAACCGCTTCTCAGTCAACTCATGGGCCCGCACCCCGTCCTCCTGCTTCAGCACGAGGGTGAAGCAGCCGTTATCCGGCCCCACAAAGCGATGATTCTCTGCCTCCAGGACCAGGGGTCTCCTTGACCCACCCACCCCGGGGTCCACGACGGCCACGTGGATCGTCCCCGGCGGAAAGTACCCATAGGTTTGTCCCAAGACAAGGGCGGCCCCCATCACGTCGTGGGGGGGGCACTGGTGGGCCAGGTCGACGATGCGGCAGTCGGGGTTGATATCGAAGATGACCCCCTTCATGGCCCCGATATACCCGTCCCCCCACCCAAAATCGGTCAACAGGGTGATGATCGGTCTATCCGCCATCCGCTCCCCGGATGCGCTTAAGCGTTTTTTCAAACGGTGGGTAGAAAACCCCTTTTTCTGTGATCAGGGCGCTCACATAGCGATGCGGGGTGACGTCGAAGGCGGGGTTGCGTACCCCGATGCCCTCCGGGTCTATACGGTGCCCCCACGGGGCTGTCACCTCCTCTGGATTCCGCTCCTCGATGGGGATCTCCCGACCTGTCTTGATGACCTGATCGAAGGTGGAAAGGGGTGCGGCCACGTAGAAGGGTAGCTTGTGCTCTTTGGCCAGGACTGCCAGGGTATAGGTCCCGATCTTGTTGGCCACATCCCCGTTGCGGGCGATCCTGTCCGCCCCCACGATGACCAGGTCGATCTCCCCACCCTGCATCAGTGAGCCTGCCATGTTGTCGGTGATGAGGGTCACGGGAATCCCCTCCTTTGTCAGCTCCCAGACGGTGAGGCGGGCCCCTTGCAGCAGGGGACGGGTCTCCGTGGCGACCACCGCGATATTCTTTTTCTCCTCCCAGGCCCTTCTGATTACCCCCAAGGCGGTGCCATATCCGCCCGTGGCCAGGGCCCCGGCGTTGCAGTGGGTCAGGATGACGTCGCCGTCACTGATCACGTCCTTTCCGTGCTTGCCTATCTTTTTATTGATGGTGATGTCTTCCTTCAGGATGACGAGGGCCTCGTCCACCAAAAGTCCTTTGATGGCCTCCACCCCCTTCTCCCTATTGGCCTCACACACCCCCTTCATCCGTTCCAGGGCCCAGTGGAGGTTGACGGCCGTGGGGCGTGTTCCCTTCAGGGTTGCGTAGATGGCGTTCAGTTCTTTATAAAAGGAAGGGAAGTCCTTGTGTGCTATTCCAAGGGCCCCCAGGGCTAGTCCCATGGCCGCGGCGATCCCGATGGCCGGCGCCCCCCTGATGGCCATGGTCGTGATGGCCTCGGCCACCGCATCGGCATCGGTGCACTCGAGGTAGACCTCTTCCATCGGCAGTCGGCGCTGATCGAGGATGATGACCTTATTATCCTTCCACGCTATGGTCTTGGGAAACACCGCTCAAATCCTTCCAGTTGGAAATTAAGTAAATTTTTCAGACCCCTCTTCAATAAAGATGCTCAAAAGGGGTCAAGGATTCGAGGATTCAAGATTTTTTTACTAGAACCCTTTAGTTGGTTTTTATCATAAGGGAGCAAGAGGGTGCTGTCAAATGTTTAAAGTGAAGGTAGTGCACCCCCGGTTAGACACCGAGCGGGAACGCAGCATCGGGTGGAGTGAGGTGCACTATGGTATGCGTTACGATGCAGCCTTTGCGACCTGTTCCTCTTCCTGTTGAATGCCGAGCCGTTGTTCAGCTGCCCGCAGAATAGCTCGCAGCATCTCACTGTAAGACATGCCCGCGATTTTTGCCATCTTTGCCAGGTGCCCATCCCAGCACCAACCGGGGTTGGGGTTCACCTCCAGGAGCTTGGGGGTGCCCTCAGCGTTCAATCTCCAGTCAAACCGACAGTAATCCCTGCACTCCAGTCGCTCAGACAGTTTCACACAACATTCGGCGATGAATTTCTCCGTCTCCTCGGGGAGCTGTGCGGGGATGGATTGAATCTTCCAGTAGGGTGATTCTGGAAGCCACTTGGCCTCATACCCGCATATGCGGGGGAGTTCGGGCGGCAGGGCTGAGTAATCTTCTTCGATGAGCGGTAACACCGTATACGATTCAGGGGGATTTCCGATGATCCCGACCGTGAGGTCCTTTCCGGTGAGTAATTCCTCCACCAAGAGGGGTTTGTCGTAGCCGAATTTTTCCCTGATTTGTGAAATTGCATCGACGAGTTCTTCAATGGTAGAGGCGACACTGCGCTGCGTTATCCCAAAGCTTGAATCGCCGAAGTTGGGCTTGACAATGACAGGGAAACCAAAGGGGATCTCAAAGGTGCTGTCCTCGGGCTTGATAAAGAAGGCTTCGGGTACAGGGATCTCCATTTCCTTGGCGATGCCGCGGATCAGCGATTTGTCGTAGCAAAAGGCGAGACATTGCGGCCCGGAACCGGTATAGGGGACATCGAGCATTTCCAGCAAGCCGGGGACATGGAGTTCTTTCCGGGCGTCGTTATAATACCCTTCATCGCACAGGTTCAATACATAGGCGATCTTCCCGCTCCATTTCATCAATTCAGTAATGATGATATCGTGGTTATGCAGGTAGGTAAAATGGTAGTCGTCGTTCTCCCGCAGGGCTGACTTCATCTGATCGATGGTATAGAAATCATCATCGTCGAAGACGCAGAGAGGCTTGAGGGGGTCCGGTTTGCTGGGGTCGCCCATCAGCACCGCCACATTTTTGACGGCCTCTCCTCGTCTCCGTTTGATCGGCGTCCATTCTTTCTTGACGATGGAGGTCACCATTAATCGACGCTCCATCATGCCCAGGTCTTGATTCCGCTGAGAGTTGGTTGCAATCTCAGTATGAAAGACGATGTTACTGAAGCCCACCGGTTTCAAGAGCTGTGACAGGGTTTTTTGCGTATAGAGCCTTTCCGCATAGAATTGGTCTGCGATCACCCCCTTTTCCACATGATTGATTATTTCTCTCGTTATCAGACGTTCTTGGTCGGCGGAAAGGGAACGTTCCCGGCACACAAAGTTCTTTTTGTCTATCCACTCCCACGAATGGGGTTTGAAGTGATCTTTGAGATACGCACCATCCGCGACATCAAAGGTATCAGGTGGATAGGGGATTTTTCGGGCGTCGCCTTCACGAAATCGGACGTTCAAACCCTCCGCCCGTGCAGTCGATTTGGCCTTGTGAATCAGGTAATGGGATCGGTCCAGTCCCTCGATGTGCTTAAACCCGCTCCGTGCCAGTTCGAGGGCGTGTCTCCCCTGTCCGCAGCAGAGGTCCAGAATTCTATCCTCGGGGGAGAGATTAAGCATCCCCGAGATGAGGTCTACCTCCTGCCGGGTAATGCTCTGGTCATCCACAACATCTGCATCGGTTTTCAGGTAGAGGTGGTTGAAGATGCTCCGCCACCAATCTGGATGGACGTGCTCCTCGAGGTCTTGGACAGGACCGAGTATCTTCCGTTTCGCTTTGCCATTCTTCCCCCGTTGCGGGGGTTTATCGGGTGATGCCTTGGCGTCCATGCAAATTCCTTCCTTATGTGTCAAGATTAGCTTTCGCTTTTTTGTTGTGCTCTTTTTATCCGTCTTTTATGAGCGCATTAAAGATATTTTGCAATCTTTTTTTCATTAAAGAAAGGCGTGGTCCCTTATCATCTCATTACCGAATTCCCATACGGAAAAGGGTAATACTCCCCAGAACATAGAGGGCGATCAGGGAGATGGACCCCCAGCCGATCCGCCAGGGGACCCGCTTGGCCCGGTAGACGAGGTCGACGATGACGATGTTGGTCATGACGATCCCCAGCACAGCCGTCAGGATGTGGTTCGGGGAGACCTGGGCCAAGATGGCCCCCCGGGTAAAGAAGATGTCGGTGGCGGGGATGATGGCGATGTTGAAAAGGTTGCTCCCCAGGAGGCTCCCGATGGCCATATTGAAGGCCCCCATCCTAATCAAGGGAATACCCACCGCCAGCTCCGGAAGGGAGGTGACCACGGCGAGCATAAAGCTGCCGATAAAGGACCGCCCCCACCCCGTGGTTTGGGCGATGGCCTCGGCCGTGTGCGAGAGCCAAAAGCCGGCGCCCACGATCGCGAGGGCGCCGATGGCAAAAAAGAGATAGAGGGATTTCCCCCCCTTCGTCTGGGCTGGTTTGTCGGCTTGAGCGGTCTCGCCCTGCAGGCCGAGGACCTCGTGACGGTAGAGGATCCGTATTGCCAACAGGTATATGAAGACCAGGATGATGCTTTCGATCCCTATCCATAAGAGGTTGAGATTCAGCCCCAGGCCGATGCCGAGGATGGCGATCCCGGCCAGCACCACCCCGAAGCTGGCGGCGATGACGTGCCCCGGGGAGAGGAGGTCGAGGATCGCCCCCCTTCCCTGGACGATATCAAAGACCGCGATCAGGAGAAGGTTGAAGAGGTTGCTCCCGAAGATATTGCCGAGGGCCAAGTCCGGCTCGCCGACGACTGAGGCGGAGGTGATGCAGACGGTCAACTCCGGCAGGGAGGTAACGGTCGAGAAGAGGATGATCCCCAAAAAGGTCTGGCTGATGCCGGTGCGTGCGGCGATCTGACTGCCGTAGTGGGAGAGCTTATACCCGGCACCGATGATGATGAGGGCGGCTATGGCGAATTGGACCCATAACATAATTAAATACGTATCGGGTTCAAAGGATCCAACGTTCTAGTAGAAAAAACTTGAACCCTTGAATCCTTGGACCCTTGAACCCTACGTTTGGTTTCTTAATTTCCCTTCGGTCCACACGCTGACGGGAAGAAGACAAAAGATGTTTGGATCACACCTTGACACCGGCGAAGCCCACCGGTTCAAATTTCGTCACCAGGGCGGCAAAATCAGGGTCATGCAGGACCTTTCGGGCAAACTGCATGTACTTCGCCACGATGGATCTAAGCGACAGCTGCAGTTCGTACGGCTTGATGGGCTTTTCCAGCAGATGGGTAACGTCCGAGGCCACACACATATTTACCACGTCTTCGCTGGCGTTTCCGGTGATGATAATGGTGTCTTGGGGGGCCGAGGTATATTTATCCTTGATGGCGTCGAGAAAGGCAAAGCCGCTCTGATCGCCGAGAAAAACGTCCAGGACGAATATGGCAATGCTGGTCTCCTGGCTCAGACAATACGTGATTGCCTCGTCGACCTTGGTGAAGTTGATCACGTCACCCCATACATAGAACCGCTTGATGGTCTCGGCGATCACCGTACAAAGATTCTTGTCGTCATCGACGATGATGACATCCAATCCCTCAGACATACCACCACCTCCTTACTTACAAGGGGCCAAGGATACAAGGGTTCAAGGATTCAAGTGGTGCTCTTTTCCGCTAGGACCCTAAAACCCTCGACTCCTCATTTTACTATACCCCAACGCGCATCCATTACAAGCATTTTTTGCTTGTCTCATGCCAAGGGGGAAGCGGGGCTCAGGTTGTTCCCTCAGCATCATTCCCCCACACGCTTCAAGACCATCGGAGGATCGTCGCCATAGAGGGCCTTGTCGCGCAGGTTCTTCTTGACAAAGCGATAGAGCGCCCTCGAGGAAGCCACGGGTTTGGTGAAGAGCTTGTCGTCCACGCTCCATGCCGTCAGGGTGTCTCCGGAGATGGTATATTTGACGAGCAACCAGCCTCGTTTTTTACCCGGTGGTCTGATTTCTTGAACATTCAAAAACCGCTCGTCTTGTATAACAGTAACAAAGGCCCGCATCACCTCACGCTGGACCTTCCCATCCTCGATGCCCATGATCAGGAGCTCATGATCGTTGAACTGCTGGATGATCATGGTGAACTGCTCCCCTTCTGCCGTGTTTTTCCATTCCCCCAGCAGCGCCGGATCGATCTGGGCCTTACTGACCTTGCTCAAGGGGCATTCTGATTCGTACGGACATCCCCACAGGAGCGGGAGGATGAAAAGAATTGACAGGACCCCTAAACTCAGTCTGCTCTTTTTCATCGCCTTCCTCCGGGTTAAAGGATTCTCAGACCTCATAGTACCGGAATTTGCCGTAAATGTCATCGGCGGGTTTTTCTTGATCACTTGATCTTAAAGATGTGCTGGGGGTTCTCTTGGCCGAGGGTGTTGGATGTCTTGATTTTTATAAGAATGCCCCTTGTCTTCAACCCAGAAGGGGAGAAAAAGCGTATAGGGCAAAGACAGGCTTATATCATATTTTTTGATAAATTATGCTTGACAAATTTATCATATGATATATTATTAAGATAGTCAGTGGATAGGCACAGGGGGGTGCCTGAGAGTTGGATGAAGCGGAAAAGGAAGTAGTACGTCGGTTTCTAAGAGAGTTCAAGCAGATCGCTACGGCTGGTCGTGGGGTTGACATCGTCGATCGACGCAAGAATATGCAGTCGTTGGCCCAGTTAGGCCTGACCAAACGGAATTGCATCGCCGTAATCCTCGGCCTTTCTGTTGAGGACTACTGCGATGGACCGAAGCCGGATAGGGGACGACCAGGAGAAATCTGGGAATTCGGTCGGGTCATGGAGGGGAAGGAAGTCTATATCAAGCTCAAGATCGCGCAGGCCGGTGAGGTAAGGCTCGCAAAGTGTCTCTCGTTTCATATTGCCGAACATCCGCTTTGTTTCCCCTGCAGGGAAAAGTGAGAGGAAAGGGGTGATAATCATGAAAGGGATTTGCCCAAACTGTGAAAAACAGACTGAGCTTGAGTTAATTCACGCTACGGAAGCGGTGGTCGTGCGGGGAGAATCCATCCCCGTTGAGGTGGAGTACTACAAGTGCCGGGAATGCGGCGAGGAGTTTGAAGATCCCGGCTCCCCTGATGATCCTTTGGACAAGGCGTATCGGGAGTACCGTCGGCGGCATAGTATGATACAGCCCGAAGAAATCAAGGCCTTGCGAAAACGGTATGGCCTTACGCAAAACGAGATGAGCAGACTTCTCGGATGGGGTGGCGCTACGCTGAGTCGTTATGAGAACGGGGCACTCCAAGACGATGCCCACGAAAAGACCCTGTGCCTCGCTGCGGAGCCGCATAACCTGTTGCGCCTCATTGAGGAGAGTCCGAATACCCTGCGTGAAGAGAAAAGACATCGGCTCATGGAGCAATTGAGAAGCGAAGAGGAGGAAACGTATTCGTTTGAGAGGATTTATGAGGAGCGCTTCGGAAAATACGAGGCGGATGAATTCAGCGGATATCACAAGCTCGACCTGGCGAAACTGGTTAATGCCATACTCTTCTTCTGTAAAGAGGGTATATGGAAGACCTTTTTGAACAAGCTCCTCTTCTATGCGGATTTTAAGCACTGCAAGGAGTATACGGTCTCCATAACCGGCGCACAATATGCGCACCTTCCCTATGGACCGGCCCCGAATAATTGGAACCACTACCTGGCATTGCTCATCGAGGAAGGCGCGTTGAGGGTAGAGGAGGTTTATTACTCAGATGAGGTCATAGGTGAGAGACTTGTTGCTGAGACAAAGCCGGATCTCGCGCTCTTTTCAGATACCGAGCTGAAGATCCTTGCATCAATCAAGGAATATTTTAAGGACTGGAGCGCGAAAAAGATATCGGACTTCTCGCACGATGAAAAAGGATACCTCGAAACCCCCAACTCAAAGCTTATCTCATATACGTATGCAAAGGATTTACAGATTTAAGCCTTTGAGCAATAGACATAGTGACAATTGAAGATGGACTCCATCTCTTTACTCCCCTGGGGATGCCAGGGGATAACCGACTATTTCTTCTTTAATTGTTTCTCCAATTCCTTTATTTCTTTGTCACGGCGATGGTAGCCCATTGCCTCGATCATTTCCTTTGCTTTGACTAAACTTTCCCGCGCCTTTTCCTTTTCACCCATGGCCAGGTAGAGCCGGGCGTATTCCAGATGGCAGTCCGCCTCGTGCAGGCGCATGCCTCCCCGCGTAGCAATGGTTATGGCCTCGTCCAGATCATGTTGCGCTTTTTTGAAATCTTTCATAAATCGATACAGCTCCCCCCGGGCTAGCAGTCCGCTAGGGACGTGATGCTGTGTCCCTGCCTTGCGCAGGCCATCCACTGCTTGGTCCAGGTGAGCTGCGGCTTGGGTGAAACTTGTCCTGAGCGCAGCCGAGGGAACTGAAGGATCACTTGTTTCCTCCTGCTGCGCCTGAAGCAAATGGGCCCTCCCCAGGGAGAGGTGGTCCAGCGCGATGTCGAGGAGAAAGCCTTGTTGATTCGCCAAATTCAACGCCTGACTGGCACAACTTTGCACCTCCTCAAACTCCCCCTGATTCAGTAGCAGATCGCAGTAGAAAAAGCCTATGATTGAATAGAGGAATGGATGTTGGGGTTGTCGCTCCTTTTGTATTTTTATGGCTTCATGGAATATAGCTTCTGCTTCCCTGAGGTAACCCATCTGATGCAGTATATGGGCTCGAATCGCTTGATTGGCCATTTTTATAAAAGTATCGTTACTAAAATTAGCAAAATCAACATTCTTTTGGGCGAAATCCATGGCTTGAAACAAGTTGCCACTAGGTAGGTAGAGTAGACTGAGATTGCTTGCACTTCTGGCAGCGTTGTACCAATTACCTAGTTTAATATGTGCCTCAAACGCGGCCTGCAATGGTTGAATTGCCTCTCTTAGCTGACCCAGCGCTTGTAGGCGAATGCCTGCTTGATTCAGGAGAAAAGCTTTACGTCCTGAATTGAGCACGGCTACGGGCTTCTGCCAAGGAGGATTAAAGAAAGCGGATAGGACAGCCAAGTCAGCGCCAAATAAACCAAGTTTTCCCGAACTAAAAAAAACTTTTCCCCTTTGAATCCGTTGCACATATACCTCATCCAACGCCTCCTTGTAGCGGCCAGCCTGGCAGCCGTGGGCTACTGCTGCGTAGAGGGGGACCATCTCTTCGATGGTGTCAGGGAATTCCTTGGCCTGAGACTTGTAGTACTCGTACAACCTACTGTGGGCCTCTTTCCATGCCTTAGGGTTACTCTGTTTGAGCTTTTCGCCAAAGTGTTCCCGTATCAGCGGGTGGCAGTCGAGGGTACCTGGGCTGTGCGGCTCTTCCTCGGCCAAAAGCCTTGCTGTTCGCAGATTGTCCACAGCGAATTGCCAATCCTCGTGCGATAATCCTTGCAGCTCCGAGGTGAGACCTTTGATAGCTGGCTCGGTTTTGAGGGCTTCAATGGCACCGCCCTCAGCCGGGCGGTCAAACAGACCCATCATTAACAAGATATTTAGCCCTGGTTTGTCTTTAAACCACCTTTCGTATGATTTCATCACCCTTATGGCATGAGCACCTTGTTTCTTCTCCTTGGCGAGTTTGGCAATCTTATCACGCTGGCGAATGTCCCCTTTATACACAACTGAAATGTAGCTACCCAGCAATGTCAGGGCCAGGGCGTGGCCCTCGAATTCACCTACTGCCTGTTTCAGTTCCTCCGGTGTGTCTATCACACCCAAATGGGCCAGATACGCAGCACCATCCTCGGTTGAAAGATTCTCAAGATCAATGCTGTCTACTGATGATCCAAAGAAATCCTTGAGATCGTCTGCTTTCAAGCGGGTAGTTATGATACAAAGGCCGGGGTTGTGGTGGGCCAGCTCCCGCAGCAGGCAGCAGAGACCAGGGTCCTTGAGACGCCCTTCCATCTCGCCAGGGGGATACTGCAAAGGCTCAAGGCCGTCGAGAATCAGTAGGGTCTGCTGTTCCTTGACCAACTCTGCCAACCGCTCGCCCTTGTCCCACGGGAATTTGCTACTTTTCGCCATCTCAGGATCGCCGAACCACTCCAATGCAGCAGCAATAAACTGGTCAGCCGAAGCCTGTCCACCTTCCTTTGCGCCCTGGCTGTAGAAGGACCACCCAAAAACCCTTTCTGCCCCGCGATAGTCCTCCTGGCCCATTTGCAACAACCATTTATTCACGAGCGCTGTCTTGCCCACACCACCCCACGCCACCAGACTGAGGACGTTGGTCTTAGTGTCCTTCCAGGCAACATTCAGCATCGCCAGTTCCTTCTCACGGCCAAAGAGGTCAGGACTAGTGGAGGGCAACTTGGCGAGGGAGATTTTTTCTGGGCCAGTTATCTCCGTTTCGAGGAAGTCTTGCTTTCGCTCACGTTGCGGGAGTTTTTTCAGTTTTCCAAGTTTGGGCTTTTTCGTGCGGGGTTGGTCGGTGAGACGGCGGTAGAGATCTTCGTAGCCTTGCGCCGTGTCCACCCCATAATGGGTTGCGTCCTGCAAAGGTGTCGGGATATGTTCAACCTTGCCCGTTTTAAATAATACAGGAATGAATCGAGTATTCTTTGCATCGGTTTTATAAATGTGCTGGTAAATTAACTTACCTTCCCATTTGACACCAAGACCTGTGCCAGGCTCTTCCTCCCCCATGACACGGCGGTAATATGTTTCCGTGCATATCATTATGACAAACTCAGAGTTTTTAATGTGCCGATCCATCCACATTGGCCAGCCTTCAGGAGGTGATTTCTCATATTGGTCAAGGATGCAGTTGACACCTTCATTGATGAGCCGATCAGCGAGAGCTAAAACACGATCAGCGTGTTCTGGAGAATCATGAGTGTAGCTGATAAAGACGGTGGGGCTTTTCATCCCATACCCCCTGACCCCAATGATTTGATCCTTGTCTATTCAACTGTTATGTACAGAGAAAAATCCGTAATGTCAAGTATTTATTGTTCTTTTGCAGAGATTCTGGGGATATTATAGGAGATCGGTTTTTTCTGTGTGAAGGGCTGTTAAGGCTGGATATCCAGGGCGGGTTTGGTTGAGGGTGGATGGGTTGTGTTGTAATGAGTTGGGGGGCAGGTGTCAACTGTCTGTAAACAGCCTGGCCCCCTATTTCTTTCCCTACCCCTCCCTATTTTTCTTGTGCGTAGGTGGTTAAGCAGATCCGATAGGGCTTACGTCGATCACACGTATCCTCTGTTAAAGACGACGGCTATTTTGACCTATATACAGTACTGTAAGGAATACTCCGTGGGCTGGCAGCTGTCATACTTACAAAAACATCAAAAAGACGATAAACACATAAAACAGGCCCATCAGCCCCAAAATGGCCCCGCGGTAGATGTCCAAGGCAGTAATCTTAGCTATCTCTTTGTTTTGGATCATGGCATTGCCCTCCTTCATCTCTTTTTATCTATGAGTGCCGATCTACGGCAAAAAGGTTCACATTTTTTTATAAGATCATCCTGCTCATGGACAGGTGGGTTATGACCATAGGTGGTCACTATGGACCGGGTGGCTGTACGAGGCCTTATAAAGGCTGGATGTCCAGGGCGGGCCTTGCATCTCGCCCCGATATCCGTTATCTTCACTCTTTGTCCTCCTGCTCAGGGGAATGAAGGCCCTGTGCTGAATACCTTATGAGGAACGAGGAATCTGAAAAGATGTTTCCCTATAACGCCCACAACCGCCAACTCTTAGAAACGGCCCTTGGCAATGAGCCGGCCGACCTGGTCATCAGAGATGGCATCTTGATGGACGTCTACACCGGGCGTGTGGTCCCGCACCGTTCAGTAGCCGTGGCCGGAAGGTGGATCGCCTACGTAGGCCCGGATGCGGTATACGCGATCGGCGAACGGACACGTGTCATCGAGGCCGACGGACGGGTCATTGCGCCTGGCTTTATCGATCCCCATACCCATATTGCGAATTTCTGGAATATCTCCGATTTTCTCCAATACGCCATTCCCGGCGGAACCACCACCTATATTACCGAAGTAGAGGGTTTTTGCTTTGCCTCGGGGGCCGAGGGGTTCAGGGCCTTTTTGGATCAGGTCCGGGACCGCCCCGTCAAGATCTACTGCTTGATCCCCCCCATGGTGAGTACGAGCCCGGCAGCAGCAGCCCGCTTTATCACGGCAGAGGAGACCAGGGGACTGCTTCGAGATGAACAGGTCATCGGGCTCGGCGAATCCTATTGGCAGAGCGCCATTCTGACCCCGGACGACCGGATCATCCACCTTATCCAGGAGACCGTGAAGGCCGGCAAGACCGTCGAGGGGCATGCCGCCGGGGCCGTGGACAGGAGGCTTGCGGCCTATGCAGCGGCCGGCGCCACCTCCTGCCACGAGGCCGTTTCCTCTGAGGATGTTTTATCCAGGCTGGAAATGGGCTACTGCGTGATGCTGCGCGAGGGCCATGTCCGCAAGGACCTTGAGAGTATCCGCCCGCTCATCGGGAAGATCGATCTAAGCAGATGCACCCTCGCAACGGACGGGGCGGACCCCGAGTTTCTCCTCAGCGAGGGCTATTTCACCGACGTGATCCAGAAGGCGGTTGAGATGGGGCTAGAACCCATTGAGGCGATCCGCATGGCGACCCTGAACCCGGCCGCGCATTTCGGCCTGGATCACCTCATCGGCGGCATTGCCCCGGGCCGTTTTGCGGATATCCTTATTTTGCCTGCGCCCGAGACCATGAGCCCGGATCTCGTGATCTCAGAGGGGCGGGTCATCGCGGAAGGGGGTACAACCCTGATTCCGCTACCCAGGGTCCCCCACCCGGATCAAATCCTTAAGACGGTGCATATACCGTTGATTGCCCCTGAAAAACTCGCCGTGCCTCTCTCCGCCTGCTCGAAGCCGGGTGGGGTCAGGACCATGGATATCCAGGAGAACGGACTCGTTGCTCGTGAGGGATTTGCAGAGGTCTCTTCCGAGAAAGAAACCGTGTCCCCTGACCCTGGGAGCGATCTTTTGAAGATCGTTTTTATCGAAAGGGTCAGCGGAAGAGGGGAGCGGTTCGTCGGTTTTGTGCGGGGGTGGGGACAGAAGCGGGGCGCGGTGGCCTCGAGCCTTGTGTGGGACGCATCCGGCATCGTGGCGATCGGGGCCGATGATTTGGACCTGGCTGGTGCCATCAACAGGGTTATCGAGCTCCAGGGAGGAACGGTCCTGGCATTAGGGGGCGAGATAGCGCGTGAGATCCCCTTCCCCATTGGGGGCTACAGCTCTGAGAGAAGAATCGAGGAGCTGACCGCCGAGGCATCGGCATTGCAAAAGGCGGTGAGGGATTTGGGTTCAAACCTCCCGTCGCCTCGTCTGACCCTTGAGACCCTGGCATCTGCGGCCATCCCCTTTATTCGGATCACGGAAAAGGGTTATTTTCGTTTTCGAGAGAACGACTATGTGGGGGTATAGGCCTCTTGTGGAGATCAGGAGTGGTCACCGCTTCTGTCACTGAGGACCTTCTGATCCTCGCGGACCCTCGTTTGTATCGTGGGGGTGGCAATCAGAAGAGCTACGGGATCGTCTTTTTGGTAAGGCCTTTGAGGGTTTTCCACATCTCCTGGGGGGCCTTGCACGCGAGCAATTGTTTGCGCGCTTCCGCTTCCTGAAAAGTCTCTAGCAGCCCTGCGAGGACCTGCAGGTAAAATACGCTGGTTGCCGAGGGAATGACGATAACAAAGACGATGCGGGTCAGCCGATTTTGGGAGGGGTCAAATCGGATCCCTCGTTTCTTCAGCCCGAGGGCAAAGTTCAGCCCCCCGCCCTCTACGCCGCGAACGTGCGGGAATGCCAGACCGTGATCCAAGGCGGTTGATACGATTGCCTCTCGCCTCAGGGCGGCCGCTAACATGCCCTTGGGATTTTCAACAAACCCCTTTTCAGTCATCAACTGGACCAACTCGGCGATGGCATCATCCCGGCCTTCCGCCTCAATCTGGGGAAGCATCAGTTCCGCTGAGGAAAAACGTGCTACGCCGGTCCTCGGTTTGCCCGTCTGCTGGAGGTCTTTTTTCAACTGTCGGGGTGCCCCCTCAAAGGGATAGAGGATTCTCAAGCAATTCGGGCATTGGTGAATCCCTTTTTTAGCGAGAATCTCCCCCGTCAGGGAGGTAGGCAAGGAGATACCGCATGCGGAACACGTGCCTTTGGTCTCGGGCACAACAGCGGCATCATGGCGTTTCCGCAGACCTCGAAACAGCTTTGCGATATCCGGGGGGAGGTCGGCCATCAATGTCCTGATGGAGGTTTCGAGATCCGCTAACTGGGCCTTGGGTACCAATGTCCGCTGTTCCAAAAGAGTGAAGTGGAGTTCCTGGAGTTGAATCAGTTGCTTAATAATGCGGTCCATACGCCTATTGTCTTCCGTGAGGATGGGGATTATGTTGCTGTGCCCTCATCCCCATTATTGTAATACAGAAAATAAACTCGCTTGGCAAGTGTTTTTTATATGGCTCTTCGCGTAGTCGAGTGGGTACATTTATATCTCCTTGAGCATACAAGTAAGGATTTTGAGCCGGAGATAGTCCTCGTCACGAAGACCGTAGGCCCTTCTCTGGATGACCCGTATTT
>Ga0307437_1001669_pt1 | contig 14564 bp, 11 predicted proteins | sample SalMarWE160390MG_FD_202146 | JGI IMG/M metagenome (GOLD analysis project Ga0307437, IMG submission 202146) | Salt marsh sediment microbial communities from the Plum Island Ecosystem LTER, Massachusetts, United States - WE1603-90 | ecosystem: Environmental > Aquatic > Marine > Intertidal zone >...
CCTTTCAGGCTCAGCACCGGTTCCACGATGGGTGCTGGATGTGTTTTGGAAAAGAGGCTTGCTGCTGTACGAAGGCTACGGCACCACCGAGAACTCACCTGTTTATGGTTTTAATGATAGCCCGCAAAGATTAGGCTCTGTTGGCAAACCTGTCTCTACACTGTTGGTTCAGATTGTAAACGAAAGAAACCAAATCCTGCCACCGGGTGAAAAGGGTGAAATTTGTCTTGGTGGCCCTTGTATTATGAAGGGCTACTATAAAAACACCAAAGCTACTGAGGCCGTTATCAGGACCGACGATAATGGTATTCGCTGGCTGCACACCGGCGACTTGGGGTACCTGGATAAAGAGGGACACCTTTTTATTACTGGGAGAAAGAAGTATCTGATAGTGCTGCCCGGCGGCAAGAACGTAAATCCTGAGCTTGTTGAGTCAGCGCTTTCTGAGGCTCGGTTCGTTAAAGAGATATTAGTGGTTCCGGATTTGCGGAAAGATTCGAACGGAATAACACAAGAAACCTTCAGGGCAATCATCCAGCCAGCCTGGGACGCAATAGAAAGCCATACCAATCTGGGCTACTCTGATTTGGTAGAACAACCACAATTGCTAAAGTCTCTCGTTTGGCAAAGTATCAATGAGTGTCAGCAAAAAAGCAGAAAGCTGTCTGTCTTCGAAAAGATAACGCCACAACGTCTTGAAATAAAAATAGAGGAGTTTCAGAAAACTTCAACCGGGAAAATCAGGCGTGAAGCCTATATGAAGTTGTGATGGATAATACATCATAAATTTACAGACATCTTCTTTCTTAAAGCATGTAGCTACTTGCCAGAGTAAAGTATAATGCTATAATAGTCGAAAAGAATACTACTGAGTAGAAACCAGAAATAATTAGGATGTTGTATTATGTCTAATCGACAGCGACTTTCGGTAAGATTGGCTATATCTTTGTTGAGCCTGTCGTTAATACTTCATAATGGCTGTTCTACTGAGGTTTCACAGGCACCTCGTGACAAGCAGGCCCGCCTTAGCGAAAGCGACGGCGGGCAGGCGGCAGCCGTTTCGGAAACTCAACAACAGAAACAACAGCAGCCTGCTGCGGAAGCTGCTGAGGCTAAACCAAAGCCCTTAGAGCCTGCCAAAGCAGCCCCACCAGAGTCTGAGCAGGCGGTAACTGTGTCAAAAGACCAAAAGCAGGAGCAACCTGTCCCTAAGGGACCTGTTGCTAAAGCGGTTGAGCAGCCGGTTGTCGTTGCCAAGATCGGTGATTACGTCATCAAAAAAGAAGAGCTTGAACAAAAGCTGAAGGTCGAGATTTATCCCTATGGTTATGACCCGTACAATGACGAAGCCAAAGCCGTGGACGTAAATGAAGTGCTTTTAAAAATGATAGTGGAAAAAGCGATGATTATGGAAGCCCGTGAGAAAGGTTTCCTGGAGGATGAGGGAATCAGCGTCGTTGTCGATCGATTTAAGAATAGAAAGCTGGCAAGTACGGTTTGGGCGAGTTATCTGCAAGGTAGGCGGAATGAACTGGAAGTCACAGATGAGGAAATTGACAAGCAGATGAAGGCCAATCCCAAGCTGGATCGAAAACGAACGCAGGCAATGCTACAAAGGCAAAAAGCTAACCGAATTTTTGAAGAATATTACGACCAGTTATGTCAAAAGTATCATCTGAAGAAGGAAAGCGAAAATTTTCCTGAAGCGGTCAAGCTACACGACAGGTTATTAAATCATCCTAAGAAACCACGTAAACAGTGGTGGATTCTTAACGATCAAGTAAGAGAAGAGCTGACGCCTGAAGAGAGAGGCATTGTTCTGGCAACGTATGATGGTGGAAAGGTAACCGTAAAAGATTGGTTCTATGCTTTGTTGGAAATTGCCCCACCGAGCCGCCCAAAGGATTTGAATACCGAAAAGGGAGTGGAAAATCTTTTGGATAGATACTTAAGACTGCCGATTTTGGTTGCTGAGGCACAGTCACTCGGCCTCGATAAGGATAAAGGTTTCATAGAAGAGCTAAGAAAGCGGGAAGATATGAGCCTGCTCGGCAAAGCAACGAACGAAAAAGTCAAGGATGTTAATGAGCCGACAGAAGCACAGATAGTTGAGTACTTTGAGAAAAACAGGGAAAAATTCAGCACGCCCAGAACGGTGAAGATCGACCAGATATGGTGTGCTGACCTTGAGACGGCCAATAAGGTGAAAGCAGAGCTGGACAGCAGGGATTTCGAGTCGGTCAAAGATGAATTCTCGCTGCAGGAAAAAGGCAAACCATTTGAGACAAATACCGGCAGAGAAGGTGTCTTTTTTGATGACTTATGGAAAAGTGAGCCAAACCAGATAATAGGGCCGGTGAAGGGCTTTTACGGTCAACAGATCAAGTGGCGCATCGTCAAGATATTAGAGAAAAGGGCGGCCCAGGAGAAAGAATACTCCAGTGATATGAACAATAGTATCAAGTGGAGGATAATAGGCGAAAAAAGGAACAAGATCCTGGCCGACTACAGGAAAGAGCTACTGCAAAAATATCCGTATGAGATTTACACCGATAGAATCAAGGATATCGACCCGTTGAAGGTGCAGTAAGGATTATAGCTCAAAATTTTCGATTTCCGATTGCCAATTGTCGATTTGAAATCGAAAATCGTAAATCGAAATTTGGAAATTATGGGATTACGGGACTGGGGGTTTCAACACGTCGTAAGCGGGCCGCACAGACCTTGAATTCCGGTATCTTAGCAATCGGGTCCAGCGCATCGTTGGTCAGCATATTAGCTGGTCCCTCGGCAAAATGAAACGGCATAAACAGCCAGCCCTTTGCCACCTGGCTGCCTACGCTGGCCAAGGTTACAACCTTGCCTCTGCGTGTGGAAACCTCAACATAATCGCCATCTGCAATTCCGTATCTTTCAGCGTCTTTGTAATGCAATTCAACATATCCGGTCGGAGATTTTTGATGGATGGGTGGTGATTTTCGCGTAAGCGTCCCTGTGTGAAACTGATATAACTGCCTGCCGGTTGATAAAATAAATGGGAATTTTTCATCCGGGCTTTCAGCTGGCTCGATAAACCGCACCGCGTGGAATTTGCCTTTGCCTCTGGTGAACTTGCCCTTGTGCAGAAACTTGGTGCCGGGGTGACTTGAATCCAGGCAGGGCCACTGCAAACCTACCGCATCGATTCTGTTAAAAGATATTCCGCCATAGATTGGTGTCACCGTCGCGATTTCATCCATAATTTTGTCGGCACCTTCATAGTGCATCGGATAGCCCATGGCTGTTGCCACATCGCATAAGATTTGCCAATCGTCCCGTGCATCGCCGGGTGGTTTTAAGGCCTTTCGGACGCGCTGGACGCGTCTTTCCGTATTTGTAAATGTCCCGTCTTTTTCCGCGAAGCAAAAAGATGGAAGAACCACATCCGCAAATTGAGCGGTTTCCGATAGCAGTATCTCCTGCGACACGAGGAAATCAACCTTCTCCAGGGCCTTTCGCGTTCTATTAAGGTTCGGGTCGGAAAGCGCAGGATTTTCACCCATTAAATATAATGCTTTTACAGAGCCGGTCTCGATGGCATGAATCATCTCAATAACCGTAAGGCCGGTCTTGGCGGGCAGTTTCGTGCCCCAGGCCTTTTCAAATTTAGCCTGTATTTGCGCGTCCTCAACTGATTGATAGCCTGGATATACATTAGGTAAAGCACCGAGGTCACAAGCGCCCTGCACATTGTTTTGGCCTCGTAAAGGATTTACTCCCGCGGATTCTTTGCCAACGTTGCCGGTGAGCATGGCAAGATTTGCAAGTGACAGCACATTGTCGGTTCCAGTCGTGTGCTGAGTTATGCCCATGCTGAAGATAATGCTGGCTGTCTCAGCTTTGGCATAAATCCGAGCTGCCTGGCGAATATTTTTAGCAGGGATGGTAGTAATTTTTTCTGCGATTTCCGGAGTAAAATCTTTAACGGTTTCAGCCACTGCCTCAAAGTTCTCTGTTCTCGTATCGATGAAGTCTCTACCGAGCAAGTTCTCACTAATAATTACATTCATCATCGCGTTTATTAGAGCCACATCGGTGCCGGGACGTTGTTGCAGGTGCAGCTTGGCAAAGCGGACAAGCTCGATGCTTCTTGGGTCAGCTACGATGAGATTAGCGCCATTTCTAACAGCCGCTTCTTTGATGTAAAGGGCGATTACCGGATGCGCCTCGGAAGTGTTTGAGCCTATGACGAAGATACATTTTGAATTTTTTATTTCGTCGATGGAATTGGTCATAGCACCACTGCCGAAAGCACGGGCCAGACCTGCAACCGTCGAGGCGTGACACAAGCGTGCGCAATGGTCAACGTTATTTGTTCTTATTGCAGCGCGTATGAATTTCTGAAAGATATAGTTATCTTCGTTGGTGCATTTAGCTGATGATAAACCGGCGATACTGTCTGGGCCGAATTCAGATTTTATTTTGTTCAACCTATCGGCAACAAGCTTTATTGCTTCCTGCCACGTAGCCTTTTCGAATTTGCCGTTTTGCTTTATAAGAGGCGTGGTGAGCCTGTCCGGATGGCCGACAAAGTCCATCCCGAATTTACCCTTAACGCATAGATGGCCTTTATTTGGTATGTAATCTGGATTAGTAGTGACTTTGACGATTTTGTTTGTTTTGGGATTGACATTAAGGTCGAGCTGACAGCCCACGCCACAATAGGCACAAACCGTTCGGGTTTTCAGCAGGTCTTTATCCCGACCTTTGCCAACTGCAATCTTTTCAACCATTGCTCCGGAGGGACAAACCGATATACATCCACCGCAAAGTACGCAGGAACTTTCGAAAAGGTCCATGCCATACGCGGTTGATACCTGCATATCATTGGGCTTTCCAGCAAAAGTAAGGGCTTCGGCCATCGGGACATCCTCGCAGTATTTTACACACAGCCCGCACAGAATGCACTTGTCGGGGTCGTAGAGAATGGCTTCACTCTTAGTGGTGTAATTTGGCTGAGCAAGTTTTCGTTTTGCTTGGCCGAACCTTGCTTCATCAGCCTGGTAGCGATAAGCGTAGTCCTGAAGCTTGCAGGCGCCGTCACTATCGCAGCTTGTGCACGCTACTCGATGCTGAGATAAAATCAATTCAAGGATAGTTTTTCTCGTCGCGGCAATTTCTTCGTTCTCGGTGCATACCTTCATTCCCTGCGCTACTGGCGTATTACAGGATATCGTCAGGCCGGGGCGTCCTTCTATCTGCACTATACATAATCGGCAGCTACCGATAGGCTGGACACGAGGGTCGTAGCACAAATGAGGAATATCGATGCCGACACTCTTGGCCGCCTCAAGGATGGTTGTCCCTTCTTCGACCGTGACTTGCTTGTCGTCAATTTCCAAATTGACTTTTCTCATTTCAATCCAAATTAAATATCAAAAATCAAATATCAAAATTGTGGAGTCCCTAAGGGACGACTCCTTAATTTTGCATTTTTTATTTTAATTTTTGATTTTTTGTGATAGCTGCCTCAAAATCTTCCGGGAAAAGCTCTAATGCCGAGAGCACCGGAAGTGGAAACGCCTGGCCCATTCCGCATGTGGATGCAACGATGCAAGCCTTGCCAATTTCGTGCAATTGAGCTAAGTCGTCTGCTGCTGCCTCACCGCGAGAGAGCGTATCAACGATTTCTTTCATTTTTGTGACCCCAATCCGGCACGGTGCGCAGCGTCCGCAGGATTCGGCGCCATAGAATTTTAGCAGGCCTTTCAAGATATCGACCGCACTTCTGTCTTCCTGGTAGACGATTACTCCTGCCGTTCCGATTCCGCTGCCTGCTTGCCGTATGGCCCGGCTTGTAAGCTTACATCCTAAAGAATCCCTGCCGAGAAGTGTGCTGGTTCCTCCGCCTGGCTGAACGGCTTTTATAGACCGGCCATTTTTTGTGCCTTGTCCAAGCTCGTTGATTAGCTCTCGTAGTGTCCCTGAACCCATTTCAAGCTCATATACGCCGGTTTTTTTCACATCTCCGGATAATGAAAAAAGCCTCGTTCCTGTGTCGCCTTCAACGCCTAACTTGCGGTATTTTTCTGCCGTCTCGGCTAAAATCACCGGCACATTAGCTATCGTTTCAACGTTATTAACGACCGTTGGTTTTCCGAAAAGCCCTTCTTCTGTTGGGTAGGGCGGCTTGAGCTTGCTCATTGCCCGGCGAGCCTCAAGCGACGATATTAGCGCAAATTCCTCGCCGGCAATATATGGTCCTCTGCCCCTTACAACTTGTAAATTAGCTGAAAAGGACGAACCCAGAATTCTCTCTCCCAGAAGGTTAGCTTTTTCAGCTTCACAAACGAGATTTTCCCAGAGCTCGGCTGTTTTTTCATATTCGCCTTTGATATAGATATATGTTTGTTCGGCTCCGATAGCATAAGCTGCGATAATGATTCCTTCGAGCACCAACCAGGGGTCACCATCAAGAAGGACCTTGTCCTTAAATGTCCCCAGTTCGCCTTCGTCGGCATTACAGATGAAATATTTCGGCTGTTGTTTTACTTTTGCAGCCGAGGCCCATTTAAGTCCGGTCGGAAAACCTGCACCACCTCGGCCGGTGAGTCCTGATTTTTTGATCTCCTCAATTATCGATTCGGGTCCAATTTCCAGTGCGCGCTTAAGACCCTGTAAGCCTCCCAGGGCCTTATAAGCAACAATATCCAGTGGCTGATACCTTCCCACTCGCCGAGTTAGGATTTTATTCTCTTTCATCTTGCTCATCTAACTGCGATGTCACTTTGAAATCTTTATAGGATGTCAGTGCGCCGTAAATTCGAGCTTCTGCCAAACCGGTTCTTGATGCAAGGTCGCGGACAACTTCTCTCGGTACATAACCGAATTCATCTTGAACCTTGCCCAATAAGCTGAATAAGTTTTCTCTTGTAGCACCGCCGCTATCTTTGACCAGATTTTGATAGGTTTGCATCTTGAACTTTGTCATATTTCTTGTGTCCTGAGTATCGAGCTCTTATTTACCTGAAAATTACCTAAAAAGCAAGAACTGCAAAAAAATAGCTCTAAAGTAAATTGCTCAGATAATTTTGTGGACAATTCCCCTACTTAATCCTATTTTACAGCACATCGTAAAATTGAATCTCTAAAATTGTTAATTGAAGTGAGGGATATACTATGAAGCTTGACCCGACAAAGATGAAAGATTGGCAAATTGCCGAGATAGCTGAAGAAAACATGCCGAGTCCGGAAGAATGGCGAGAGAAAATGGGCCTGGAAAAAGATGAAATGCTTGCCTATGGCAGGATAGCTAAGCTGGATTTCTTGAAAATCATTGACCGTCTCAAGAATAAACCTGATGGTAAGTACATAGAAGTGACTGCTATAACTCCTACGCCATTAGGCGAAGGCAAGACAACCACGACTATGGGTATCCTCGAAGGTATGGGTAAGCGTGGCCTGAATGTGGGCGGTTGTATCCGCCAGCCCTCAGGCGGGCCTACTATGAATATCAAAGGTACTGCTGCCGGCGGTGGCATCGCATTACTTATCCCGATGACAGAGTTCTCCATGGGGCTTACCGGAGACATTAACGACATCACCAATGCTCATAACCTCGCTATGGTTGCTGTAACTTCTCGGATGCAGCACGAGCGCAACTACGATGATGAACAACTGAAAAGGCTAACCAAAATGCGACGCTTAAATATAGACCCCACTCGCGTGGAGATGGGCTGGATAATGGATTTCTGCGCCCAGAGTCTCAGGGACATTATCATCGGCCTGGGCGGACGTATGAATGGATTTACGATGCAATCCAAATTTGGTATCGCCGTCAGCTCAGAGCTAATGGCTATGCTGTCCATCGTCACTGACCTGAAAGACCTGCGTAAAAGAATGGACGAAATTACACTTGCGTTCGATAAAAAGGGTAATGCAATTACAACCGGTGACTTAGAGGTGGCCGGTGCCATGACCGCCTGGATGCGCAACACTATCAACCCCACTCTGTGCTGCACGGTAGAGTATCAGCCCTGCATGGTGCACGCCGGGCCGTTTGCCAATATCGCTGTGGGCCAGTCTTCCATAATTGGTGACCGAGTCGGGCTGAAGCTGTTTGACTATCACGTTACTGAAAGCGGATTTGGAGCCGACATCGGCTTCGAGAAGTTCTGGAATGTAAAGTGCCGCTTTAGTGGGCTTAAGCCGCATGTATCAGTGCTCACCACGACTATCCGGGCGTTAAAGATGCACGGCGGCGGGCCAAAGGTGATCGCGGGTATAGACCTGCCTGATGAATATAAGCACGAGAATGTGGGACTCGTCGAGAAAGGTCTACCCAACATGCTGCAACACATCAATACTGTTCGAACCTCAGGCATTAACCCGGTGGTGTGCATTAATAGCTTCCATACTGATACCAAGGATGAGATTGCCTTGGTCCGAAAGGCTGCCGAGGGTGCAGGAGCACGCTGTGCCGTTTCCAGCCACTGGGCTAACGGCGGTGATGGTGCTCTGGAGCTGGCTGATGCCATCAAGGATGCCTGTGAACAGGAATCTGAATTTAAGTTCCTTTATCCTTTGAAAATGAAGCTCCGAGAGAGAGTCGAAAAAATCGCCAAAGTAGTTTATGGAGCTGACGGCGTTAGCTGGACGCCCGATGCCGAGGCCAAGGCTAAGAGCCTTGAGTCTGATTCTAAATATGATGATTATGCTACTATGATGGTCAAGACCCATCTCAGTCTCAGCCATGACCCGGCTCTAAAGGGTGTGCCCAAGGGATGGACACTGCCTATCCGTGACATATTGATCTATTCGGGCGCCAAATTCCTCTGTCCCTGCGCCGGGACCATCAGCCTTATGCCGGGAACTTGCTCTAACCCTGCCTTCAGAAGGGTTGATGTGGACGTCAATACCGGAAAGGTTCGAGGCTTATTTTAAAATCAAAAATTAAAATGCAAACATCAAAAATTTTGATATTTGATTTTTGATATTTAATTTATCGAGGTATGAACCAATGACAGCAAAAATTATTGATGGTAAACAAGTGGCCGCTGATATGCGGGCGGAATTAAAAGAAGAAGTAGCAAGGCTGAAAAAGCAGGGCATTGTCCCCGGCTTAGGTGTAATCCTTGTCGGTGAAGACCCCGCATCGAAATCTTATGTCACGGCCAAAGAGAGGACCTGTGAAGAGATAGGAATTTATTCCGACGATAATCGCCTGCCTGCTGAGACTTCGCAGCAGGAGCTGATGGCTTTAGTTGCGAAGATGAACAAAGACCCGAAAATCCACGGTATTTTGGTACAATTACCCTTGCCGAAGCACCTTAACGAAGCTGAAGTTCTTTTGGCAATTGATCCTGCCAAGGATGTCGATGGATTTCATCCGATGAATGTCGGTAAAATGGTGGTGGGTGAAAAGGCATTTTTGCCATGCACGCCGCATGGGGTTATCCAGTTGCTTATTCGCAGCGGCGTGACTATTGAAGGAGCGGAAGTGGTAATCGTTGGCCGAAGTAATATCGTTGGTAAGCCCCTTGCAAATATGCTCATCCAGAAAAAGTCTAATGCAAATGCCACTGTGACTGTCTGTCATACCCGCACCAAAGACCTTGCCTCGCACACCAAACGGGCGGACATACTAATTGCTGCTGCGGGTAGGCCGAACACGATTACAGCCGACATCGTAAAGGAAGGTGTGGTCGTGATTGATGTCGGCGTCAACCGTGTTGAAGACCCTACTAAAAAGAAGGGCTATCGTCTCGTCGGCGATGTGGATTTTGAGGCGGTGAAAGAAAAGGCCTCGCTTATCACTCCCGTACCTGGCGGCGTAGGCCCGATGACAATAACTATGCTGCTTTATAACACCGTCGAATCGGCAAAACGTTTAGCCGTCGCCGATACGGCGACGTCGTAAATTCGTTATCGAAAGGAACAAATGTGGCAACTAAGAAATATCCCGTAGTTTGGTTGCAGGGAGCAGGCTGTACAGGCTGCTCCGTTTCCGTTTTAAATGCGGTCAGTCCCAGGATACAGAATCTTCTGCTGGATGAATTAGTGCCGGGCCATCAACTGAATCTGCTGTTTCACGCGACGATAATGGCTGGCCAGGGAGAGCCGGTAATTGAGGTTCTGAAAGACACTGAAAAGGACCGAAAGGGCGGATATATATTGGTCGTGGAAGGTGCAATCCCTACCGCTGAGGGTGGTATTTATGGCAGCATCGGTGAAAAAGATGGAAAGCATTTGACTATCGTAGAAAGCGTTCAGGAGCTTGGCCGAAATGCGCTATTGACTATTGCCGTCGGCACGTGTGCTACTTTCGGCGGTATTCCGGCAGCTAAGCCTAATCCGACCGGCTGTAAAGGTGTAAAAGAAGTGTTTGCTGAGAACGGCATCGATACTGTGGTGGTCAACCTGCCCGGCTGTCCCTTGCACCCAGAGTGGTTTACTGGGACTGTATCGGTAATTCTTTTCTCAGGAGTTGAAGCTCTTGATTTGGATGATGTAGCTCGGCCAAAGCTTTTCTACGGCAAATTGATTCACGAGAACTGTCCCCGGCGAGCGGATTTCGACAAAGGGAAATTCGCACAGAAATTGGGTGATGCAGGCTGCCTTTACGAGTTAGGTTGTAAGGGACATTACACTTATGCTGATTGTCCGTTGCGGCAGTGGAATAACGGCGTGAGTTGGTGCGTCAAGGCCGGTTCGCCCTGTATCGGCTGTGTGGAGCCGACGTTTCCTGACGGCACCTCGCCAATGTATGAAAAGGTCACATTCGAGGAATTGACATGGTCACAAAAATAAAGATTGACCCCATAACCAGGATAGAAGGCCACATGGCTATCGAGGCTGTGGTTGATGACGGCGTGGTCAAAGATGCCAAAAGTGCCGGCACACTTTTTCGCGGCTTTGAGATAATCCTTCAGGGTAGAGACCCTCGTGACGCGAACCGCTTGACACAGCGGATATGCGGCGTATGTCCGACAGCTCATGCAACGGCATCGGCATTGTGTCTCGATGATGCCTTCGGCTTAGCAGGTAAGGTCCCAGATAACGGCAAGCTCATCCGCTGTCTTATCCTCGGCTCCAATTTTTTGCAGTCACATATCCTGCATTTTTATCATCTTGCAGCTCTGGATTATGTGGATGCCGTTAGTGCGGTCGGCGATTTGGCACCGTTTGTGCCGCGCTATGAAGGTGATTACCGAGTATCAGGCAAAGCAAACGCTGAATTGGTAAATCACTACTTAAAGGCCTTAGACATAAGACGCAAGTGCCAGGAGATGCTTTCGATTTTCGGTGGAAAGATGCCGCATAGTATCGGCATTGTCCCCGGTGGAGTTACCGAGAAGCCAACCGAAGACAAAATAACCAATTTCCTCTGGCGGTTAAATGAAATACGTGACTTCGTAGATAACGTTTACATTCCTGACGTAGTAGCTGTGGCAAAGGCCTATAGTGACTATTTTGAAATTGGCAAAGGCTGTCAAAGACTTCTTGCATACGGCGGCTTTGATTTGCCAGCCGGCAAGTTGTTTAAGGCTGGTATTATGTCTTCTGATTTGAAACCCGAACCGTTTGCCAAGGAAAATATTACTGAGGACGTAAAGCATTCCTGGTATGCTGATTCCGGTTCGGGTAAAAATCCGGCTAAGGGAGAAACAAAACCTGACACTAAGAAGAAACAGGCCTATTCGTTTATTAAATCTCCACGGTATAAGGATAAGGTTTGTGAGCTTGGACCTTTAGCGCGGATGGTAAGTAATTATGTGCAGAACGATGCCAAGGCAAAGGAATTAGTGGATTCGCTGCTCGGCCAGGTTGGGGCCGGTGTCGATGCGCTGTTTAGTGTGCTTGGCCGACATGCCGCAAGAGCTTTAGAATCCAAGCTCGTTGCTGATGCTATGGCCGATTGGCTTACCCAATTAAAGCCTGACAAGCCGGCCATCGTTGATAGCGATATCTCCGAAGAAAGCCAAGGTGCCGGTTTGACCGAAGCGCCCAGAGGTGCGGTAGGGCACTGGATGACGGTAAAGAATAAAAAAGTTGACCGCTATCAGGTTATTACGCCGACGGCCTGGAACGCTTCGCCGAAAGATGACAAGGGACAGCCCGGCGCGGTCGAGCAGGCGATAATAGGGACCAAAGTCAAAGACAAGGAAAATCCTTTTGAATTAGTGCGGATTGTGCGGGCTTTTGACCCGTGTTTGGCCTGCTCGGTGCATTTGCTTGATTTTAGAGGAAACCGCTTGGGAATCTTTAAGGTTGTTTGACGTGAAGGTAAAAACGGGTGACAACTTAACAGCGCTTCAACATCGAGTTTTGGTTCTCGGTGTCGGCAATATCCTGCTGAGGGACGAAGGTATCGGTGTTCACGTAGCACAACAATTGAGTAAATATGACCTGCCTGACAATGTAGAAGTTATCGACGGCGGTACTTCCGGATTGGATGTTCTCTTATCAGAGGAAGGTTCGTACAAACTTGTCGTTATTGATGCAATCAGGACCGGCAAGAAGCCAGGAACTGTTTACAAAACTAAATATTTAGCCCCCAGACCTGTCTGGGGGTTTCCTGTCAGTCAGTCAAAAGTAAGCTTACATCAGCTTAGTTTGATCGATGCCCTTGTTGCAGCAGAAAAGATGGGCTGTCTGCCGGAAGAAATAGTAATCATTGGTGTTGAGCCGGCAGAAGTGGATTTGGGTTTGGAGCTAACTGAGAAAGTCGCACGGAGTGTCCCGGAAGTTATAGAAAAGGTCTTAGAGGAAATTTGAGATGTTATACACGGAAAATAAGCCGATAGAAGAAATCCTGCAATCACTGGGCAAGGAAAAGAATATCTTTTTGTTGGGCTGTAACGGCTGTGCCGAGGCCTGTCAGACCGGCGGGCAGGAGGCTCTCTCGGCAATGAAAGCAGAGCTGGAAAAAGCCGGCAAGAAAGTTACCGGCGTATGCCTGGTGGATTTTTTGTGCAACAAAATGTTGGTGACAACACGGCTGTCCAGGCACATGGACATGCTCCAGAAGTCAGATTCTATTTTGATCTTGACGTGTGGTATTGGAGTTCAGGCGGTTTCTAAGATAGTTGATAAGGTTGTGCATCCTGCGGCAAATACGGTGTCACTGGGCGGCCTGCAGGGGCTTTGGCCGTCGGATGAGCGCTGTCAGGCATGTGGTGATTGTGCTTTGGATTATACCGGCGGCATTTGTCCCGTTACGTTCTGTGCAAAGAGTCTGCTTAATGGGCCTTGCGGCGGAGCTAAAGATGGAAAGTGTGAGGTTGATAGCGAGAAAGATTGCGGCTGGCAGTTAATTTACGAACGGCTGCAGAAGGTTGGACGTTTAAAAAATCTCAAAAAGGTCCGCTCAGCACGGGATCACGGCAAGATGCTGCCATCGGGTGAGCTGCGTAAGAAATCTTTTTATGATATAGAAATTTTGTAATTTCGAATATCGAAAGATGAAATCAAATATTAAAAATCAAATATCAAAATTACATATCAAAATGCAAAATGTTATTGATAATTGTAAGGTCTGTTTCTGGCAGAAAGAGATTTTTCTTTTTGAAATTTGATTTGTAGTTTTGATTTTTGCAGTTTAATTTTTGATTTTTTTCGTGCTTCGGATTTCGAATTTCGGATTTTAAACTGTGGAGGCTTTGGAGAAATGAAACTTACTGAACGTTTCAAACAAGGCAAGTTCATTATCACCTGTGAGGTTGGGCCGCCTAAGGGAATAGAGATAGAAAAGATACTCGACGAATTGGAGCCTTTACGGGCTAAGGCCGACGCCTTCAATGTCACCGACTTGCAAAGCTCTGTAATGAGGATTGGCTCGCTGGCGACCTGCCGTCTTTTGAGGGAAAGAGGTCTTGAGCCTATTATGCAATTGACCTGCAGGGACCGCAATCGGCTGGGTTTGCAGTCGGATGTCTTAAGCGCCGCGGTATTAGGTATTGAGAATCTGTTGTGCCTCACCGGCGACCATCCGAAGCTGGGTGACCATCCACAGGCGATGCCGGTATTTGATTTGGATTCGGTGCAACTGCTGGCAGCAGTAAAGAGCTTAATGAACGGCAAAGACATGGCTGGAAATGACCTGGAGGGAAAGCCGCCGCAATTTTGCCTCGGAGCGGTGGTCAATCCTGGCGCAGAGCCTTTAGAGCCGCAGATTATAAAGATGGAGAAAAAAGTCACCGCCGGCGCAGAGTTCTTCCAGACGCAAGCGGTCTATGAAGTTGATAAGTTCGCTGATTTTATGGGGAAAGTAGCACACCTAAACATGCCAGTCATGGCCGGAATTGTGCTCTTAAAGTCGCCTGCTATGGCCAAGTTTATGAATGCAAATGTCGCTGGGATTCACGTACCCGATGAGATCATCGATGAGCTGGCCGGCGTGCCGAAAGAGCAAAGGGTCCAAAAGAGCCTTGAAATCTCCGCTCGTCTGATTAAAGAGTTGAAGAATTTATGCCAGGGTATTCACATCATGTCACTCGGCTGGGAGCGTCATGTTCCTGCTGTTCTGGAAATGGCCGGATTATGATTGTGCACCCAGAAGGAGGCCGGCACCACAGGTGTGCCGG
>Ga0307437_1001670_pt1 | contig 14562 bp, 16 predicted proteins | sample SalMarWE160390MG_FD_202146 | JGI IMG/M metagenome (GOLD analysis project Ga0307437, IMG submission 202146) | Salt marsh sediment microbial communities from the Plum Island Ecosystem LTER, Massachusetts, United States - WE1603-90 | ecosystem: Environmental > Aquatic > Marine > Intertidal zone >...
CGAGCACCACGTCGTAGCCGTTGACGCCCTCCGAAAGGCCAAGGGCGGTGGTGTTGACGTCAATTCTTTCGCCGTCCACCCCCCGGTCGCGCAGGGCTTGAAAGATCAACTTTTCCTCGACGCGAACACGAGAACAGAGAACACCGACCCTCATCGTGTCATTCCCCCCAATCTTCCTCCTCTTCCGGAGCCAGGTCCAGGACGATGGGATTCACGCCCATCACCTCTAGCTCCACACCGCAGTCGGGACAGACCACGATTTCCCCCACCTCCACATCGGGGGCCAGTTCCAGTTCAGCAGCACATTCGGGACATTCGATCATCTTGACACCTCCTAAGAGTTTTGGGTAACAAAAAAGCCGACTCCCCATATACATATCTGGAGAGTCGGCCTGCGACTGCAGTCAGCCAAAAAGGTGGTTACACGAGCTTTACCGCCATAAACAACTTTCGGCAAGGCGAAACTCCCCAGAGCAAGTGCCTGGCTCGAGGGCGCTTGACCACGATCTGCTTGGAGTTTAGCTTGCCGAAGGACTTCATGGAATACGTGCTCCCGTTTCCGGATTGCACACTTTATACCACAACTTGGGATAATTGTCAAATCGGGGTGGATGCACCCTAGACAAAGAGCGGAGTCGGTGGTATAATGAGGTTGCTATAGATAGCCTTTCTGGATTCTTCTGGACAACCTCAGACGGGATTACTGTAGTTGGTCGAAAAGGAGGGTAAGATGTTAATCGGTAAGGGTGTGTGGGCCGCGTATGGCAATGAGATAGACCTGGCCATTCGAATGGCCCAAGCTGTTGATGCCACTCACGTTCTGTTCAGGACGGGGCGCGGGACGGAGTACTTCGAGTCACCGGCCCAAACCTCGCTCCGGAAGATAAGGGATGCAGGGTTCGTCCCCTTCGCCTGGCCCTTTATCTTCTGCGACGATCCAGCCGGCGAGGCAGACGTCGCGGTCCGCACCTGGCAAGAGGGCTACGAGGGCATCGTCTTCGACATCGAGGATCAAGCGGCAGGGAAGGCGGCCAATGCTGCTGAACTGGGATGCCGGCTCATTCAAGACGCAGGGCTGGACCCTAACGACCTGTACTTCACCTCTTTCCCCAACTTCTCAGCCCACTCCACCATCCCCTACAAGGAGATGGCGGCCTTTTGCCAAGGCGGTTTCATGCCCCAGTGTTATGGCACCTTCCGCTGGCCTGCTCACTATGTCCTGGACAGCATGACCTATCAGGAATACGAGAGCTGGCCGGCGAGCTGGGGTGACCGGCCAGCCATCTATCCCATCCTGGGCGCCTACTATGACTTCCACGGCAAGATCCGCATGACCCCGGAGGAGTTCCGCATCTGGGCCAACGAGCTGGCCAAATATCGGCCCACCTTCTACAGCATCTACCGGGCGGGGGTCACCAATGAAGACCTGTGGCCCATCCTGAAAGAGCTGCGCCCCTGGCGGCCGGTGACCGAAGACGATTGGACGCAGGCCGGCCAGAAGATCTGGTCTGAGGTCAGCGCACCTTTTGATCCGAACCTCGCTTTTCCTCGAAAGGCACAAGAGGTACTGGGACCGCATGCCTTCGCTCTGAGCACCGAGCACCGTTCCGTGATCAACGACCACGTGTGGGCCTGGCAACTCTGGTCCGACGGCAATCGAACGGTCATCCTCATGACCCTGGAGGGCCAATGGGCCCTGGCAGACATCCGCGCCATAACCTGTCCTGGGCAGTGAAACCATGGCTAGAAGAGTGGTTAGGTTCCTGTCAATTGGCTTGCTGATTGTCACCACGTTGTTGATACCTTCTACCTCGACAGCACAATGGGACGATTACGTGATCGTCCAGCCTTCCCATCCCACAGAAGCCGATGAGATCTCCATTACTGTTGGTGGAGTGTGGGCCGATTCGTGTATCCCTCAATACGACGATCATTCCATCCTTGGAAACACCATTGCGATTGATGCTGTGTCGGGCGCTCCGCCGGGTGTTGCCTGTGCGCCGGTCATAACCCCTTGGGAGTTTACCACCCACATTGGCCATCTACCCGTTGGAAGCTACACCGTAGAGCTCTATATCTCATCCCTGCAGGGCGAGGAATACCCGCCGCGCCTTGGATACTTCAGCGTACTGCCTGAGGCTGCTAGCATCCGTTTGTACCTGCCACTGGTTATGATTCTAGATGAAGATCCCAGCACCCTGCGGCAAATCGGCTTTGACGCCGTGAGGTGGGAGCTAGAAAGCCCGTGCGCGCCGACGGCCACGCCCACAGCCACTCCCACACCTACGGCTACTGGGACTCCACCCCCAGGCACCATCATCGTTGATGACCTGGACGATGGCTTCATCCGCCACGGCACTCCGGAGTATTGGCAGGAATCCTCCATCGGCTACGAGGATCATATGTTTTGGACCTATGTGAATGGCAGCACCATTGACAACTGGGCTGAGTGGCATCCGGGCCTCCTGCCATGTGGCTTCTATCGAGTCTCGGTCTTCGTGCCTTGCGAGAATGCCACTACCCAGAGCGCCCGGTATGAGGTCTGCCACGCGGATGACACCGAAACTGTAGTGGTAAAGCAGATTGTTTACTTTGATGAGTGGGTGACCTTGGGCACCTACAGGTTCGGTGATAGCGCTGAGGAGCACGTCCGCCTCACCGACGCCACAGGCGAGGATCCCAGCACCCTGCGCCAAATCGGCTTTGACGCCGTGAAGTGGGAGCTAGAAAGCCCGTGTTTGTACCTGCCTATCGTCGTCAAAGACTACAGCACGTAAATCTATACTTTCCGCTAAATTGCACTCTACTTTGACCACAATATGCAGTGGTTGACTTGGTGACAAATCGCAATATGTAGTAACTTGCGGCTGGCTTGTCCAGATTCCAATACCAAATTGGCTCTTTGAGCCATTTTCAGCCGCTTTGTTTTGCGAAGCCTACTATATGTAGTGATTTGTTAAGGGCAGATCCACAATATATGGTACTAAACAAGTTAGCGGAAACTAAAGTAAATAGACCCTTAGGGTTTCAAAAACCCTAAGGGTCTGCGTAGCCAGGCTTGACTTTTGTCTCCCTTTGTGCTATCATATCCCCAGATTTGAGAGAGGGTTGGAGATGACTGGCAAGCCGCGAGACCAGGTTATCAAGGTCAGTTTCTTTGGGCGTGAGGACTACTTTGCCTACTATTACGCCTATGCCAAGGCATCAGGCAAGCTGCTTCACGCCCCGAGGATGACGCAACCTTAAGTCATAGCAATTCATCGGTATCTCAAAAGCGTGGAGCAGACAAGCCCACGCTTTTTGTTTGTCTGGGGGTTAAAGATGCACTGTCGTGGCATTCGAGGAGCAACCACTGCGGAAGAGAACACCGCCGAGGCCATTCTGGCTGCCACTAGCGAACTCCTGGCGCTCATCGTCGAGGCCAACGACTTGAAGGTGGAAGACGTGGCCAGCGCCATCTTCACCACCACGCCCGACCTGATGGCCGCCTTCCCGGCCAAGGCGGCACGGGAGATGGGTTGGCGAGACGTGGCCCTCCTCGACGCCCAGGAGATACCCGTGCCGGGCAGCCTGGAAAGGTGCATCCGGGTTCTCATCCACTGGAATACGGAGAAGAGCGCGGCCGAGATTCGGCACGTCTATCTCAGAGGAGCCCGAACCCTGCGGCCAGATAGGACGTTGTAGGGGGTGAAATCTGAGCATCAAAAAAGAAGGGAGCAGACCATGTTGATCGTCAACAGGAAGGGCACGACGCGAGAGGTGCGGAGCAGGGAGGACGACCCTTCACACTTCGGCGCACCCTGCTCAGAGCAGATCAGACAATCGAGTTAAGGGAGGATCCGCCATGATCATTATCATGAAAATGGGGGCTGGAGAGGAGAGGATTCAAGAAGTAGTGGCCCAGATAGAGGAGCTGGGTTTTCAAGCCCACCTCTCCCGTGGCGAGGAGCGAACCATCATCGGTGTCATCGGCGATGAGCGACCTGTCAGCCCCCACGTGTTCGAACTGATGGAGGGGGTGGAGAGGACGGTGCCCATCCTTCAGCCCTTCAAGCTGGCCAGTCGTGACTTCAAACCTGAGGATACCGTCATCCCCATTAACGGGATGCACATCGGCTCGCGAGAGGTGGTGGTCATGGCCGGGCCCTGTGCCGTGGAGAGCCGAGAGCAGATGATGGAAGCGGCTTGGGCGGTCAAGGAGGCAGGGGTCCGAATCCTGCGCGGCGGGGCCTTCAAACCCCGCACCTCTCCCTACAGCTTCCAGGGCCTGGGGAAGGAGGGCTTGGAGATCCTGGCCGAGGTCAAGGGGGAGACGGGGCTGGCCATCGTCACCGAGGTCATGGCCCCTGAGGATGTGCCCCTGGTGGCTCGCTATGCCGACATCCTCCAGGTTGGGGCTCGAAGCATGCAGAACTTCAGCCTCCTGAACGCCGTGGGCGAGTCCCAGATGCCCATCCTCCTCAAACGAGGGATGATGGCCACTTTGGAAGAACTCCTCATGGCAGCCGAGTACATCCTCTCCCACGATAACTACCGGGTCATGCTCTGCGAGCGGGGCATCCGCACCTTCGAGAAGTACACCCGCAACACCCTGGACATCAACGCTGTGCCCGTCCTCAAGGGGCTGACTCACTTGCCCGTCATCGTTGATCCCAGCCACGGTACAGGCCGATGGGAGCTGGTGGGTCCCGTGGCCAGAGCTGCTGTGGCTGCTGGCGCCGATGGCTTGATCATCGAAGTGCACCCCCATCCCCAGCGCGCCCTCTCCGACGGAGCCCAATCGCTGAGGCCAGAGCGGTTTGCCCAGTTGATGAAAGAGCTGCGGAGGGTGGCGGAAGCGGTGGGGAGGGAAATCAAACTTCAAGCTCCAAACTCCAAACTTCAAACAAGTCTTCCCTCCGTGGGGGGATAAGAGGGGGCGACCAGTGGTGTGCTTGAAGGACGCACGGGTAGCCATCGTCGGTCTGGGGCTGATGGGTGGGTCTCTGGCAGGGGCGTTGAGGAAGCGAGGTGCCTGTCGAGAGGTAAGGGGCGTAGCCCGACGCGAGGAGACCGTTGAGGAAGCCATGAGGCGCGGTTTTATCAATGCGGGCACCTGCGACTTGGCCGAGGGGGTGGAGCAAGCCGACCTGATCTTGCTGGCCACTCCGGTGCGGACCATCCTGGAGCTTATACCTCAGGTGGGGTCCCTTGCCCCTGCTGGCTGTTTGCTGATGGATCTGGGCAGCACGAAGGCCAGGATCGTCGAAGCTATGGAAGCGTTGCCGTCCCACCTCCAGGCCGTCGGCGGCCACCCGATGTGCGGCAAAGAAGTGTCGGGGCTCGAGGCCGCGGAGGCCGACCTCTACCAGGGGACGACTTTCGTGCTCACTCCCCTGCAGCGGACCAGTTCGGAAGCGCTGATGCTGGCCCGAGAGCTCGTCGAGGCCGTCGGCGCGCGGCCCCTGTTGATGGACGCCGAGCGCCACGACCGCCTGGTGGCCGCTGTCAGCCACCTTCCCTATCTCCTGTCGCTTGGCTTGGTGGCCACCGCTGAAGAGGTGGCAGCGGAGGACGAGCTGGTCTGGGAACTGGCCGCCAGCGGCTTTCGTGACACCTCGCGCCTGGCAGCCAGTGACGTGACCATGATGCTGGACATCCTGCTCACCAACCGCCAGGCGGTGGGAGAGACGCTGTCCCGCTTTGCCCATCAACTCAACGCCATCGCAGACCTGCTAGAGGCGGATGACGAGGAGGGTTTACGAAGTCTAATGGGACGAGTGCAGAAGAGGCGAGAGAGGATGTTTCGATGAGATTGACCATTGAAAAATCAAAGGGCTTGAGCGGACGAGTCAAAGTTCCCGGCGACAAATCCATTTCGCATCGCGTCCTCTTGCTGGGGGCAATAGCTGAAGGCACGACCCGGATCCGCAATTTCCTACCAGCGGCCGATTGTCTGGCCACCCTTGCCTGCGTGCGCGCGCTAGGTGTCGAGGTAGAGAGGCTATCTGAGACAGAGCTAATTGTGCACGGCCGCGGATTGCATGGTCTGGTGGAGCCGAAAGACGTGCTGGATTGCGTGGGTTCGGGCACGACCATGCGCCTGCTGGCGGGGATCCTGGCTGGCCAGCCCTTCTATAGCGTGCTGACGGGAAACGAGCAACTCCGCCGACGGCCCATGGGCCGCATCGCCGAGCCTCTGCGCCAGATGGGCGCAACCGTATTAGGCCGCGACGATGGCCGTCTGCCTCCCTTGACCATCCTCGGCGGAAACTTGCACGGCATGGAGTACAAGCTGCCCGTAGCCAGCGCTCAGGTGAAGTCGGCTATTCTACTGGCCGGCCTCTACGCCGATGGCCTAACGGTGATTCACGAACCAGGCCCTGCCCGCGATCACACCGAGCGGATGTTGGCTGCCATGGGCGCAAATATCGAAGTTCAAAGTTCGAGGTTCAAGGTTCAAAGTTCAAAGTTATCCTCGCTGGACGTTGTTGTGCCAGGTGATATATCGTCGGCGGCTTACTTTATCGCTGCCGCTTGCCTGGTGCCTGGGTCGGAGGTTGCCGTCGTCGGCGTCGGTGTTAATCCCACGCGCACGGGCTTCTTGGACGCGCTGGGGGAGATGGGGGCGGACATCAGGGTGGGGAATCAGCGGGAGGTGAGTGGCGAGCCGGCAGCCGACCTCGTTGTGCAGGCACGGGAACTAAGAGGCATAGAGGTCCGAGGTGATCAGGTGCCCAGGATGATTGATGAGTTCCCCATCCTGGCCGTAGTTGCCAGCCAGGCGGAGGGAACGACAGTGGTGAGTGATGCGGCGGAGCTGCGGGTCAAAGAAACGGATCGTATCGCGAATGTCGCCATTGAACTGCGCAAACTTGGAGCACGCATCGAAGAGCGGCCCGACGGCTTCGTGGTGGAGGGGCCGACGCCGCTGGTGGGAACCCAGGTCAACAGCCACGGCGATCATCGCCTGGCCATGTCCCTGGTCATAGCCGGCCTGGTAGCCGAGGGGGAAACAACCATCGAGGGAGCGGAATGTATCGCGGATTCATTCCCAGGCTTTGAGGAGACCTTGAGAGCTCTAATAAACTGAGATCACAAGGGGAGTGCAGGCGCAAGCCTGCTCATGGGCGGGCTTGCGTCCGCACTCCTGTAGTCAAAGGAGAGCGGGCTATGCCACCGACCATAAACGGCAAAACCAAACTCGTTGGCCTTATTGGTTGGCCTGTCGAGCACAGTCTCTCGCCAGCCATGCACAATAGCGCCTTCGCCGCGCTGAGCCTGAATTGGTGTTACGCGCCCTTGCCCGTGCATCCGGAGCGATTGGGGGAAGCAGTGGCTGGCCTGCGGGCTATGAGCTTCGTGGGGGCCAACGTCACTGTGCCTCACAAAGAGGCGGTGATGTCCTATCTTGATGATGTTGCACCGGAGGCGCAAGCTATCGGGGCCGTCAATACCATCGCGGTGCGCAAAGGGCTCATCGGCTACAACACCGACTGGCGTGGCTTCCTGACCGCCTTGAGCGAGGGTGGGGACGATGCTCAGGGCAAGCGGGCTGTCGTGCTGGGAGCTGGCGGCGCAGCCAGAGCCGTCGTCTACGCCCTGGCCCAGGTTGGGGCGCAAGTGACCGTCCTGAACCGCACCTTAGCCCGTGCTCAGGCGCTCGTCAAGGATTTCTCCCCCTTGTTCCCCGCTCTTCCGCTCACCCTGCAAACGTTAGAAGAGCAAACCGCCGAAGCCCACTTATTGGTCAATGCCACGCCCGTCGGCACCTGGCCTGAAGTAAACCAGTCCATCTGGCCGCAGGGACTAACCTTCCCCGGCCATTTGACCGTCTTCGACCTGGTGTACAACCCTCGCCAGACGAAGCTACTGCGGCAGGCTGAAGCAGCGGGTGCGAAGGCTATCGGCGGGTTAGGGATGCTGGTTCACCAGGGCGCTGCGGCCTTCGAACTGTGGACGGGGGAGAAGGCGCCTGTTGAGACGATGTATGAAGCTGCTAGGGGAGGTGAACGATGGCATTGCGTTTCTTGACTGCTGGCGAATCTCATGGGCCTTGCCTCGTAGCCATTATCGAGGGGATGCCCGCTGGGCTTTGCTTGAGCGAGGAGGAGATCAACGTTGATCTACGCCGCCGCCAGGGGGGCTACGGGCGCGGTCAGCGCATGAAGATTGAGCGCGACAGGGTCGAGATTCTGAGCGGAGTAGCCAAGGGGCTGACTATTGGGGCACCCATTGCCTTGCGTATCGAGAACAAGGACTGGGCCAACTGGAAGGGCAGGGACGTCCCGCCCTGGACCGTGCCTCGGCCGGGCCACGCTGATCTGGCAGGGGGCATCAAATACGGACTCGATGATCTACGGCTGGTAGCCGAGCGGGCCAGTGCCCGTGAGACAGCGGCCCGGGTGGCGGTAGGGGCGGTGGCGAAACAGTTGCTCGCCCAGTTCGGTATCGCCGTGGGCAGTTACGTGAGCGAAATCGGGGGAGTGGTGGCGGAGATTTTTTTCCCCCAACTCTGGGGGGGGAGGAAGGCGGAGGCCTCTGATATTCGCTGCCCTGATCCCATCGCCGCCGAAGCCATGCGCCAGCGCATTGATCAGGCTAAGGCAGCGGGAGACTCCCTGGGCGGCGTCTTCGTCGTCGTTGCCACCGGCGTGCCCGTCGGCCTGGGCAGCCACGTCCACTGGGATCGCCGCCTGGACGCTCGCCTGGCCGGCGCGGTGATGAGCATCCCGGCCATCAAGGGGGTGGAGATTGGGCCGGCTTTTGAGAATGCTCGCCGGAGGGGGACAGAGGTGCATGATGAGATCGTGGTGAAGAACACGGATCGGCAGGATTTGCGGATTACCCGTTACTCCAACAGGGCGGGTGGGATTGAGGGAGGCATGAGCAACGGACAGCCCATCGTGGTGCGGGCGGCCATGAAACCGATTCCCACTACCGTGACGCCTTTGTGGTCGGTGGATCTGAGCACCGGAGAGGCGGCGACTACTCAGTATCAGCGCTCGGATGTTTGCGCGGTGCCTGCTGCTTCCGTAGTCGGTGAGGCTATGGTAGCCTGGGTGATCGCCGATGCGCTGGTGGAGAAGCTGGGGGGAGATAGCATCGAGGAGATGAAGTCGAGGTGGGAGTGAGCGAGTGGGCAAGTGGGCAAGGGAGCAAGTATGCAAGGGAGCAAGTAGCAGGTAACTTGCAGACTTGCAGACTTGCAAACTTGATTATCACCGGTTTCATGGGCACCGGCAAATCAGAGGTAGGGTTGGAAATAGCCCGTCGTCTGGGCCGGGAGTTTGTGGACATGGACACCCTCATTGAGCAGCAGGCGGGTATGACCATCCCTGAGATTTTCGCTCAGCAGGGCGAGGGGTTCTTTCGCCAACAGGAGCGCCAGCTTTGTCAGGGGTTGGCCCAAAGGCGCGGACTGGTCATCGCCACCGGCGGCGGCGCGCTGATCCCTGAGGAGAACCGCCAGGCCCTGGGCACGAGCGGGCTGCTGGTGTGCTTGAACTGTGACGTTGGGGAGATCTTGCGGCGTCTGGCTCAGGCAGAGGACAGGCCGCTTCTGGAGGTGGCTGATCGGCGAGAGCGCATCGAAACTCTGTTGGCCCAGCGGCGCGAAGCTTACAGCCGCATCCCTCACCAGATTGACACCACGAGCTTGACGGTGGAGGAGGTGGCGGAGAGGGTGATTGAGTTGTTGAGGGAAAAGATAGCGGTGCGGACGCCGACGGGGAGTTACGAGATCCATCTGGGCGAGGGGCTTCTGGCGCGGGTTGGCGAATTGGCACGCCAGCAGGGGCTGGGAGACAGGGTGGCCGTGGTCACCAATCCGACGGTCGGCGATTTGTACGCCTCCACCGTAGTCAAAAGCCTGCAAGAAGCAGGCTTCGAGCCGTTCGTCTGCCAGGTGCCCGATGGAGAGGCGTACAAAACCCTGGACACCGTCAGCTCCCTGTACGATCAGTTCGTCGCCGGCGGGCTGGATCGCTACGGCGCGGTGCTGGCCCTGGGCGGCGGGGTGATCGGCGACATGGCGGGCTTCGCGGCCGCCACCTACGTGCGGGGAGTGCCCCTGGTGCAGTTGCCCACCACCCTCTTGGCCATGGTGGACGCCAGCGTCGGAGGCAAGGTGGCCGTGGATCACCCCAGGGGAAAAAACCTCATCGGCGCGTTCAAACAGCCGGAGCTGGTGGTGATTGACCCTCTCACGCTGGCCACCCTGGACGAGGCGGAGATGCGCTCCGGTTGGGCCGAGGCCATCAAGGCGGGGATGATCGGTTCGCCCAGTCTTTTCGAGCAGTTGGAGGAGAGGGAGGATGAACCATCGTTGCCTGTCATCGCTGAGGCCGTCCGCGTCAAGGTAGCTATCGTGGAGGAGGATCCCTACGAGAAGGGTCGGCGAGCGGTGCTGAACCTGGGCCACACCTTTGGCCACGCCCTGGAGGTGCTCAGTGGCTTCACCCTTCGTCACGGGGAGGCGGTGAGCATCGGCTTGGTGGCGGCGACCAGGACAGCCGTCGCCCTGGGCCTGTGCGACCAGGCGGTCGAGGGGCGTTTGGCCGCCCTTCTCCAACGATTGGGTTTGCCAACTCGCTATCAGGGTTACGAGCCGAGGGAGATTTGGGAGGCCATGGCCACCGACAAAAAGCGGCGGGGGAAGAAGCTGCGTTTCGTATTGCCCCAAGCTTTGGGGCAGGTTATGGTCACCGACCAGGTGCCAAAACCAGTGGTCTTAGAGGTTCTAGAAAGGCTGAAGGAAAGATGAGTGTCAAAGTCCTTGTTATTCATGGGCCTAACCTGAACTTGTTGGGCCTGCGGGAGCCAGAGGTTTATGGCTCGATCACCCTGGAGGAGATCAACCAGCGGTTGCGGGCTCACGCTGCTGATAAGGGTATCGAACTGCGCACCTTCCAGTCGAACCACGAGGGAGCCATCATTGAGGCTATCCACCAGGCGGTTGGCTGGGCCGATGGTTTGGTCATCAACCCTGGGGCTTACACCCATTACAGCTATGCCATCCGCGACGCCATCGCAGCCGTTGGGTTACCTGCCGTCGAAGTCCACCTCTCCAACGTCCAGGCGCGGGAGGATTTTCGCCATCTCTCCGTCATCTCTCCTGTCTGCCTGGGTCAGATCGCGGGCTTCGGCTGGCACAGCTACGTCTTGGGGTTGGAGGCCCTACGGGTGAAATTGGCAAAAAATTGACATCCTCCCGTTAAAATGGTATAATACGCACTGTTTAGTTGCAGGCCCTGGGCATCGGGCCTGGCATCAAGGTTGGAGGGAGTGGAAAATTCTATCCCATGAAACGATTTATTCCTCGGGCTGTTGGATTAGCCATATTGTTGAGCGTTCTGCTGGTCAACACCATCTATGCCGATGTCACTGGCGCTCGCATGACCGATACCCCTGATGGGACGGAGATGACCCAGTTCGCCTCCGGGGTAAGCGTGCTTTACGTTGTCGTCGAATACTCTGAGATGCACAACGAAGAGATCATGGTAAGGGTTTACGACAACGTAGGCACCGTTCTATTCGAACAGGTGCAGTCTTACACAGGGTCCGGGACAGAGTCCATCGAGGTATCGCCCGCTGGGGGAGGAGCCTTCCCCGATGGGCGATATGTCACCAATCTATACAGCGGTCTGTTTACAATTAAGACCATCATCTGGGAAGTAACCGGAGATGCGGGGCAGGCCACACCCACCCCTATCCCAGCAACAGCTACGGCGACATCGGTGCCCCCCACCGCCACACCCGTTCCACCAACGGCTACGGCGACACCGATGCCTCCCACTCCTACATCAGTGCCGGCAACCCCCTATCCGGGGCTGCCCACGCCTACACCAACGTCGGTGCTACCCACGCCAACACCAACCCCGATGCCGCCAACACCAACGCTAGAACCAGGGCAGCCGACACCAACTCCAATGCCGCCCACGCTGACGCCGACTCCGGCGCAGCCAATGGCCACAGAGGTATCACTAACGCCAACCTTGGTCGCAGTTCCGCCCACAGCCACCCCGATGCCTGCTACGACTGAAACGATGTCACCATCTCCCACCCTGACAACGGCATTGCCAACCCCGACGACCGCGCTGACGCCAAAGTTTACCCCCGTACCTGCCGCCACCACAGAAGGGTCAAGGAGCTTCCTGGTCGTTGCCGGTTATATCGGGGTAGCAGTGGTGTTGGGCTCCCTGGCCTTGTTTCTTTGGCAAAGGCGGTCTTCTTGATTTTCCCTCAAACTATCTTGTAAAAGGAGTGTCCAACCAATGAAACGTCTTGTTCCTATCGCTATAGCTCTATCTTTGACCATCTTGCTAGCCAGTATCTCTGTGGCCCAGGGAGGCGTGTCTACCGCCCATCTGAGCGATACCCCCGATGGGCCGGCCATGACCCAGTTTCCCTCAGGTACAGCCGTCGTCTATGCCATCTTCGAGTACGCCGACATGACGGGGGAGTCAATAAAAGTAAGGGTCTATGACAATTACGGCAGCATTCTCTTCGATCAGCCCCAGGACTACACTGGATCTGGGACGGACTCCGTGGCAACTACGACCAGTGAGGGGTACTTCCCCGATGGTCGGTATGTCACCAATTTTTACCTTGGTGAATACTTGAGTAGGACCATAATTTGGAATGTTGGCGAACCGGTAGCACAGCCCGTCGCCACGCCAACAACAGCGTCGCCCTCTGCCAATATCTATGGCCAGGTGAAGGACTTTGCTGTCCCGGCTGCTGCCATACTGCTGATCGTACTTGTTGCCTGGGCCATTTACCGGATGCTGGCTGCCCGTTAGCCATCCTTTCCAAGAGCGTTTTTTAAGTCAGCGCTGGATACATCATACATCGGGCTGAGGAGGACACTTGATGGCCAGGAAAGGCATTTACAAAGTACTGGGCGTTCTGGGAATTGTGGCCGTCTTCTTGGTGGGGATATGGCTGGGCAGATTGTACTCCGCGGCCGGTGGCCCAGGAGCAGTTACCCTCCAGCAATTTGGGTCTACCGTCGTTCGTCAGATCCGACAATTGTGGGAGCCTTCTACTCCACCTGGTGTTCCAGATAGCGGATCTGGCGTGCCTCGCGTCAGCCTGGAGCAGTTGAAGGAGAAACTGGATGCTGGGGCTGATGTAGTCGTCGTTGATGTGCGCGGCAAAGAGGATTTCGACGAGGGCCACATACCAGGAGCCGTCTCCATTCCCTGGGAGGAGATGGAGGCTCGTTACACTGAGCTTCCTCACGGTGAGGAGATAATCACCTACTGCTCCGACTGTTGACCCCCTCCGGATGACAGTGCCCGTGCGGCACAATTTCTACTTGACAAGGGGTTCAGTGATGTCAAGGCCATGAGGGTGGAGTTCGCTCGTTGGCAAGAGGCGGGATACCCCGTCGAGAAGTGAAATTCGACTAACAAAACCGAAAGGAGTCTCAAAAATGAAAGTGAAAAGAGAAGCAGTGGTAGCCGCCGTTACGGCGCTGGTGTTGACGGTAGTGCTGATAGGGGCGGTAGGCGCGAAGGTCGAGAGTTCCGTTGTAGCCGAGGAAGGTCTCATCACGAACCTTCACATGAGCGATTCGTGTGAAGGCCCTAATATACTCCTCTTCCCTGCCGGCACGGAGACTGTATACCTGGTCTTCGACTATTCCGACATGCACGGGGAAGAGATGCGAATCGCGGTCACCGGCCCTCAGTTCAGTGTGGAGGCGGAACACTCTTCGGTGATAAAGTCATCTGGTTGGATCACTGAGACCTGGTCTGAAGCTCACGGAGAGCAATACGTCAAGGCGTGTGGCACGGTGAGCCCCAACGCAACGTTAACCTTGACCGCCACGGCAGACAAGGTGTTAATGTCGTATGTTAAGGATACCGATGGCGGCGTTGCCGAGGTGCAGGTGGATGACCTCGCGCCTATCACTGTGGATATGTGCGATACTGCTAAGACGAGAGATGAGAGGGTGATAGCTAGCGGTTTGAGTTCTGAGCTGCACACCGTAACCGTGAAAGTGATCAGTCAAACGAATTCATGTGACGGAAGCTGCGTTGGAATTGATCGCTTTTGGAATGAGGTTATTTTGTATGATGCTACTCGCTCGTTCACGGATGGGGGTACTGAGTGCGTCGAGTTGACTTATGTCAGCGGTGCCATTCCCGCCGGAAACTATACAGCCAATATATATTCAGGCGGACTTCTGCCCATCAAGACCGAACTGTGGCACGTGCGTGCAGATACACCTGGTCAAATCACGAACCTGTATATGAGCGATTCACCTGATGGACCACCCATGACAGAATTCAGCGAAGGCACTCGGACCGTCTGGGCGGTTTTCGACTACGCCGATATGGAAGGAAATGAGGTAGGGATTGATGTCTACAAAGGTGGTCACCTTGAAGTAGGGGGCGCAAGGGTGCCTCTTACTGAGTCAGGGACGAAGGCCATCAGCGTAACCCACTCCTGGATCACTGGCTTTCCCGTAGACCAGTATAGAACTCACGTCGTGAAAGACGGGTATGTTGACGGTGTTACAAATTGGTCGGTTTTGCATAGAGTCTATTTGCCCCTGGTATTGAAGAATCACCC
>Ga0307437_1001674_pt1 | contig 14522 bp, 17 predicted proteins | sample SalMarWE160390MG_FD_202146 | JGI IMG/M metagenome (GOLD analysis project Ga0307437, IMG submission 202146) | Salt marsh sediment microbial communities from the Plum Island Ecosystem LTER, Massachusetts, United States - WE1603-90 | ecosystem: Environmental > Aquatic > Marine > Intertidal zone >...
GGCCATGTCTTTTATCAGGTCTAGAATGGTCACTAATCACCAGAAAGGAGGTTGGCAATGTTTAAAAAAATTCTAGTTTGTCTTGATGGTTCCGAGCTCGCTGAGCAAATTCTGCCTTATGCTGTAGAGGAGGCGCTTCATTTCCAGAGCAAGCTTGTTCTCTTTCAAGTGGTCACTGAGCCTGTAGCCTTTAGCCCGGGCATCCCTGGAGCAGCATCCATACCCATACGGACTGATACTATGCTCGAGGAGGCAAAAAAGGCATTGAACGAGGCTAGAGACTATCTTGAAGACATAGCTACACCGTTGCGTAAGAAGGGCATACAGGTAGAAGCCGTGAGCATCTTGGGGGGAGCTGGCGAGGCAATCCTGAGCTATGCCGAAGGGAACAATATTAACCTAATTACAATAGCCACCCATGGACGTAGCGGCCTGAGACGAGGAGTATTTGGCAGCGTAGCTGACTACGTGCTAAGAGAGTCAGGGTTGCCAATGCTGGTGATCAGGCCGCAAAAGAGGGAGGATAAGAAATAAGGTCTATTATAATAGTACACAAGGAAGTGAAGTGATAGCACAATTGCCCATGCTTGTTCCTGCAATGCTTCCTCTTCATAATAATAGACCGGTATTCACACCATTATGACCGCAGAGGACAATGTTGAAGCTAAGCGGTACCGTTTTTTGATTTCTGAACAGCACAGGCAATTGTTGCCCCGCAGGCAAGTATGGTAAAATCAGTCAAGTAAGTGGCGGGAGGTAGGGAGAAATCGGTCATCTGGCTGGTCGGAAAAAGAGGTGGTTCCCTCCTGCTTTTCAGGTTCAAAGGCTTAGGAAAATGGGGCTCAGCGGCAACCACTCCTTCCAAGTAGGGTGTCGCGGGTTCGAGTCCCGTCTCCCGCTCCACACAAATTTGGTTGCCATGAAAAGTGGAACTTTTCATGAATTGAAGAGGGGGCTCGTAGCTCAGTGGCAGAGCGGCCGGCTCATAACCGGTTGGTCGCAGGTTCGAATCCTGCCGGGCCCATTTCCCAGCAAGACAGACGAAAATCCAGTGTGGCTCACCAGCTTTGCTCGATAGCCTCTTCTTTCTTATGTCTCCCATCAATTCAGGGGGCCTTTTGTATAACAGGTTGATTGTAAGTCGATTCTCTCGATGCCAAGGCCCATCATCAATCGGTGATAATAGTGAGAAGGTATTGACAAGAATCAAAGGTAGTGTATAATGTAAAATACATAGTATACCGATGTATCGGGAACTGTTCAAATGCCGGTCAAAACTATAAGCTATGAAGAACTAATACCTGGTTATAAATTACCTACCGCCACTTATGAACTGAGTGCCTCCCTCGTCTCCAAGTATCTAAAAGCTGTGGATAGCGCAGGTGATGGATTTGTTCCCCCCTTGGCCATTACAGCCTGTGCTATAGCTGCTATGACGGGGTCTTTTTCCCTGCCATCTGGCACCATCGTTATACATGCTTCGCAAGAGTTAGAGTTTTTCAAAGTGGTGCCCATTGGCGCCACTATAGAGTGTCACATCGGAGTGGCACAAAAGATAACTCGGGGCAAAATGAGCATGTTAATCTTGGAGTTCGAGGTTTTGGACAAAGACAAAGAAAAGGTGCAATCAGGAAGGGCAACTATAGCATTGCCCACCTAAGGAAGAAATGCTTACAGAGATTCAAGAAGGGAAGGCTCTTAATCCGGTGGTAAAACATATCACCCAGGAAAAAATTAACCTTTATGCTGAGGCATCGGGTGATTTTAATCCCATCCATTTAGATGAGTCTTTCGCTGCTGCGACTCCCTTGGGTGGCACTATTGCTCATGGTATGCTTAACTTAGCTTATGTGTCAGAGATGATGACTTCGGCTTTTGGCCGAAGCTGGCTGTCTGAGGGTAAGCTCCGAGCAAAGTTCAAAGAACCGGCACGTCCTGGAGATACTTTGACTATCAATGGTAAAATTAATTGCGTCGAACAGAAAGATGATGTATCATACGCCAATTGCAGCTTTGAATGCCTAAATCAAAAAGGAGAAACGACAGTCACAGGAGAGACAATAATCAAGCTCTCAAGTGATAAGGAGTAAAAATATGACTCAAAATGGTAGAGTAAGAGTGGCTGTAGATGCCATGGGTGGTGATTATGCCCCTGAGGAAGTAGTCAAAGGGGCGGTACTTGCAGCGCGGAAAAATGATGTAGAAGTCCTCTTGGTTGGCTCCACAAATATGCTAGAGAAGGAATTAGCCAGGTACAGATTTACCAACAACGGTTCATCCATCCATATTATCGAAGCCAGCGAAGTTATCAGGGAAGATGAGCCGCCTATTGCCGTAGTTCATCAAAAGCCTAACTGCTCTGTAGCCGTAGCGGCAAAGATGGTAAAATCAGGCGAAGCAGATGCATTGGTTAGTGCCGGATCTAGTGCAGCAGCTGCATTAAGCGCCATTCAGTTCATGGGCATGTTGGACGGGGTGGGTCGTCCGGCAATTGTCGGCTCCCTGGGTAGCTTTGCACCGAATACTGTGATGGTAGACCTCGGAGCTAATGTAGATTGCAAGCCACATCAATTTCTAACTTTTGCCATCGCAGGTTCGGTCTACGCTAAGAAGTTCTTCAACATCCCTAACCCTAAGATAGGTTTGCTAAACACTGGGAGTGAAGAAAATAAGGGGAGTGAAATAGGGCGTGAAGCCTACGCCCTTCTCAAGAATAGCGGTTTGAACTTTGTTGGCAACATAGAAGGCAATGATATCTTAAACGGCAAGGCCAATGTTATCGTCTGTGGCGGCCTTGTGGGCAATGTTGTTTTAAAGTTTTATGAAAGCATTGCGGGTCATGCCAGGGATTGGACAGCGCAGAAGATGAAAAAGTACCCACCTCTAGATGTCTTCGTTAAACTATTGTTTAATGGGTTATTCCCGGCAACTAAAATATCCGGTGAAAGTGAGAAGCGGGGTGGTGGTATTTTGTGGGGTGTTGATGGAGTTGTCAGGATAGCGCATGGAGCTAGCCAGGCCCCCCAAATAGCTAATGCTATAGAAGGCGCCAAGGAAGCGGTAAAGGCCGAGGTTATTGAAAGCTTGAAGTCGGAATTAGCAAAATTTAACCAAGGAGGTAAACCGTGACTGTCGAAGAGCAGGTAAGAGAAATCGTGGCCAGGATTACCCATGTTGATAAGAGCGTTATTACCAGGGAAAGCACATTTAAAGAGATCAAGGCGGATTCCCTGGATATAGTACAGGCATTGGTGGCAGTTGAAGAGGCCTTCGGGATTGAAATCCCTGACGAGGAAGCCCAGAAGTTTCAGAACTTCGGCGACTTTGTCTCCTATGTAGAGGGTCGGGTAGCACAAGAGGAGAAGGTTTAAACGTGTCTCTCGAGGGGAAGGTGGCTTTAGTTACAGGTGGTGGTCGAGGTATTGGTCGGGCAATTGCATTAAAACTTGCTTCTCAGGGTGCTGATATTATTGTCGATTTTTTCCGCCGCCGCAGTACCGCGGAACAAACAGCTAAGGAAATCGAGGCTTTAGGAAGGAAAGCTGAAATTATCCGAGCTAATGTGGGAGAAGAGGCAAAGATAGATGAAATGTTTGATATGATTGGCAATAAATTTGGCCGCCTGGATATTTTGATTAACAATGCTGCTTCAGGCGTAGGGCGCCCTGTAACAGATATAGATGTTAAGGCCTGGGAATGGACTATGGACATCAATGCCAGGGCCTGTTTACTCTGCGCTCAGAGAGCAGCCAAACTAATGGAGGGTAGGGGTGGTAAGATAGTCAGCATCTCCAGCCTGGGTTCGTTTCTTGTCTGGCCCACTTATGCTATTGTTGGAGTCTCTAAAGCTGCCCTGGAGGCTCTAACTCGTTACCTGGCAATAGAGCTAGCACCTCGAGGCATTTGCGTTAATGCTGTAGCTGCTTCTTTTGTGGAGACAGAAGCCTTGCAGTTCTATTTTGATGAGGGGTTAAATGAAGACGATATTCCAGTAACACCAGCGGGAAGAATTGTGAACCCTGAAGATGTCGCTAATGTAGTGGCTTTTTTGTGTAGTGAAGAGGCCTTTATGATAAGGGGGCAAACCATTATTGTTGATGGGGGTTTCTCAGTATACAGCCCTTCGCTTCCCGGTAAAAAGAAGGGTTAATAAACATGGTGAGAGTTCCTAAGAACTCGATGAATTCCTGGGGCACGATAAATATACCGAGGGTTGTAGTTACTGGTGTGGGTACTATTAATCCCCTGGGCTTAAGTGTAAAAGAGTTTTGGGAAGGATTAGTCGCAGGAAAGTCAGCCATCGGTCCCATTACCCACTTTGATTCCAGCAACTTTCGCGTGAAAGTGGATGCTGAGGTGCATGGTTTTGATGCCACAAAGTATATGGACTTGAAGGCAATTGACCGCACCTCAAGGACTATCCAGTTTGCTATTGCCGCTACCAAAGAAGCAGTACAATCAGCCGCCTTAGACATGACTCGGGAAAATCCTGAGCGAGTAGGTGTTACCATCGCTACTATGACAGAGCAAGGCTATGTTGTTTGGGGATGGGAGCTGTATCTAAAATCGGGTCCTAGAAGAGCCGACCCGCTCTTCATCACCAAGTCAACTGCCAGTGCAGCATCCATGCACGTGGGAATGATGCTGGGGGCCAAAGGGCCTAACAACGCTGTAAATAGCCTTTGTGCCAGTGGCGCTGACGCCATAGGCACGGCAATGAACTTCATTCGCTTAGGATATGCTGATGTAATGATAGCCGGGGGTTCTGACGCCAGCCTGGAGCCAGTCGGCATGGCTGGAATAGATATTTTGGGAGCCCTTTCCCATGAACCCGACCCGTCCAAGGCTTGTCGCCCATTCGATCTCAACCGCAATGGTTTTGTCTATGCTGAGGGTGCCGGATTAGTTGTTCTGGAAAGCTATGAACATGCCATGAAGCGGGGCGCATCCATCCTGGCTGAAATTGCCGGCGCCGGCTGGTCTTTCGATGCTCACGATGCAACTGCTCCCGCCCCTGAGTCGGAAGCTTATGCCATGCGTACTGCTCTACAAAGTGCCGGGGCGAAGATTGAGGAGGTTGATTATATCAACGCTCACGGCACAAGCACCAAGATGAATGATGCCTGTGAAACCAAAGCTATTAAAATGGTGTTCGGAGAGCACGCTTACAAAATCCCTATAAGCTCTACTAAGTCCATGATTGGGCATAGTATTACTGCTGCCGGCGCCATTGAAACCGTCGCTGCTATATTAATCATGAACAAAGGGATTATCCACCCAACCATAAATTATGAGACCCCTGACCCGGAGTGTGATCTGGATTATGTCCCCAATGTAGCTCGCCCGATTCAAGTGAATGTATGTCTGAAGAATAGTTTTGGGCTAGGTGGTGAAAACTGCTGCCTGGTGCTTAAACGCCTCAAGAGGTGAAGGCCAGTAATGGAATTGGAAGGGAAGGTAGCTCTGGTAACTGGTGCCTCCCGCGGCATGGGTAAAGCCATTGCCTTGAAGCTTGCCAGCCTTGGTTCCAAAGTGGTAGTTAATTATGTGGCAATTGAAGCCAGTAATAAGGTTGATGCTGATAATTTAGTGGAGAGCATAATTCGTCTAGGTGGGGAAGCCATGTCGGTTGAAGCTGATGTTCGGGATAGTGAAACAGTGAAAGCCATGATAGAGCAGGTGATTGATAAATGGAGCAAGATTGATATTCTGGTGAACAATGCCGGAATAAATAGAGATACCCTTTTGTTAAGAATGTCCGATGATGCCTGGGACGATGTAATCAACACTAATCTGCGTGGAGCCTACTTGTGCACCAAGTTTGTCTTAAGGTCTATGATGAGACAGGAATGGGGACGCATTATTAACATATCTTCGGTGACTGGGATAGTAGGGAATATAGGGCAAAGCAACTATGCTGCTTCCAAAGGAGGACTCATTGCTTTCACCAAAAGCATAGCCCGAGAGATGGGTTCTCGTAATATAACTGTCAATGCCGTGGCCCCAGGTTACATTATTACCGGGATGACGGATAAGTTACCTTCGGAAAGAAAAGAGGCCGTACTGTCAATGATTCCATTGCAACGCTTTGGCCAACCTGAGGATGTGGCTGAACTGGTAGCTTTTTTAGCCAGTGACAGAGCCGGCTATATCACAGGACAAGCCATCACTATAGATGGCGGACTATTTCCCTAATCAGTCGCTGTCGCAACACGCCAATCTAACGCTGCCGTGTTTTTGGGATATCCAACTATTTCCCGGATGTGACATTTTATCTTCAGCCAACAAAATCCTTGTTGGCCCTTGTAACATCTTGGCAATTGCATCCGCTATAGCGCGTTAAAACCCTTTTTCCCGGAGCAAGGAAATAAGGAGTAATTAACGCTAATTTCATCGCTTTGCTATAATTTTAGTGAATATTGAGGAACGGGCAGACAGCAAAATTCTGGCAATCGCCTCGGGATAGCAAGCTTAAATGGCTAAAGATTACGTGATTAAAGTTATAGTTAAATAAGCCCGGCCCCACACTCAATGCATTCCTGTTCAGATCAAGTCTTCATCCATTAAGACTTTGATATACTTGTTGCTAACAGTGGTGACCTGAGAAAAGGTTTGGGCTAAACGTTCTCTTGCCTTGGTATAATCCTGAGTCCCGATTTCAGCTTCTACTCCTAATAGTTCTCCTTCTATCGCATTTGCCTTTGCTTGTCCAATGTAGCGACTGGCCATATTAAGCTCAGCTCTCAATGCCTCGAATACCCCTTTGGCTACTTCCTTGCCTCCCTCCAACCTTTCTGCCTTCAGCATTGCCAGTCTATCCAGGGCAGCCGATACCAAGAATAGGTTAGACTTTAGCCTTTCCGAGTGATGAAAGGCGAGATTTGCTTGCTTCTTATCCATAAATCACCTCGAGCCAAAATTATTTATTATCAAGCTAATTAAAGCAGAAAGGAAAGGGAATTGCTATGATAGTCCTTCACTAACTCTCGCCAAAGACTTCGAGAAACGTAATATGGAATCAGAGATAGAAGTGTGCCTATAATAAACCAAAAAGTGGGCCAGAAATGAAAAACACAAGAGTAAGCTTCCACTCTGGCGAGCTTGTCCTGGAAGGAATATTGGCCATACCCAAAGGTGCCGGGCCTTTCCCGGCAGTAATAGTTTGCCATCCCCACCCTCTCTACGGCGGCAGTATGGATAACAATGTGGTCAATAGCCTCTCTGAAACACTTACACAAGCATCGCTTGCTTCATTCAAGTTTAACTTCCGCGGCGTAGGAGGGAGCCAGGGGGAGTTTGGTCAGGGAATAGGTGAGCGGGAAGATGTGGAAGCAGCCATTTCTTTTATAAGTAAGGTAAAGGAAGTTGATTCCAATAGAATCGGGCTTGCTGGCTATTCGGCTGGCGCTGGCTTCGCTCTTCCTGTCGGCTTTAATGATGACCGAATTAAGGCTCTGGCTGCCGTCTCGCCGCCAATCCCTATGTTCGATTTTGATTTCCTCAAAAACTGCCCAAAACCAAAACTTCTTATCTCGGGAAGCAGGGATGATCTTATACCCATAAACCAGTTCCTTGAATTTTGCCAGAATCTTCCTGAGCCTAAAGAGTGTGAAAGCATTGAAGGAACAGACCACTTTTGGAGGGGATATGAGTCTATCCTGGCTGCTAAGGTGGCTGCCTTCTTCACCAAAGTATTATAGTTTCACCCTGCTTTCTCGCCTGAAGTAACCGGCTCTCCTCTCTGTACTTGCCTGCGCCGTCTTTTCCAGCCAAGTACCTCCAGAAGGTCACCGATAGCTTTGTCCTGCAACATCTCATCGCGGAGGGACAAATCAGGATTGATCCGATACCTCAGGCGTCTGCCTTCTCTTATCTTGGTAACGTAGCCGTCAGTTTCAAGGTCGGTGATTATTCTATGTGTTGCCTTCTCGGTAATACCTATCGTCAGAGAGATCTCCCTCATGGTAATCTGCGGTTGCTGAGCAATCTGGCAAAGCACCAGAGCATGATTTGTAACAAACCTCCATCCTGACATGGTTACACCTCCTTTTCAGAATTAGCCTCACACCACTCCCAGAAAAATATTTTTACAAAATTTTTTTTCGCCAAAGGCCAAAACCTCTTGACAACTCCAACAAAGGATGTACAATTAAGTCATGAAATTAATTTTGTATAGATTATAACATGGAAATTTTTTCATGACAATTAGTTCCTGTATATCCCGGAAATCGAGCGAATGAAAGGTATAAGAAGAATAATGTAAAGGTAAACAATAAGCTGCAACCAATGAAATCGAGTATGTGTAAGAGGAGAAAAAACTAAAGTGGAAACACCATCGGTAAGATTTAAATGCCAACTCAGGCCTGAATCAGAGAAATGCTGCATGGAAAGCTGTAGCAACGACGACCCTGAAGAAGAACCTCCAGGTAAAAGCAGCATCTATGATGACCCGGAGGAGGAACCTCCCGGTAAAACAACGGCGGCCAGGTACAGATTCTTTGGAAATATATCAGATGACGTCTGGAATGACTGGAAGTGGCAGTTCCGGAACAGAATCACTAGTGTCAAGCAACTAGCTCAATTCATTCCTCTATCCATTGAAGAGCAGGGGCAGCTCAGATTAGTAACCATGCGCTATCCTCTGTCGGTGACTCCCTATTATCTATCGCTGATCAATCCCGATGACCCCGATGACCCGATAAGAAAGCAGGCGATACCTTCTACTATGGAAATGACTATGGGGTCTATGGGTGTAGAAGACCCACTGGATGAGAGAAAGGACACAATGGTCCCCGGGCTGATTCACCGCTACCCCGACCGGGTACTTCTAGTGCTTACTGACATTTGCCCCGTGTTCTGCCGACACTGCACCCGTAAGAGAGAATGGCAAAATGGCGGCTGGGTGCGGTCCCCTGCCGAAGTCGAAACCATGCTGGACTATATAAGCCAGCACAAGGCTATCAGGGACGTAATTATCTCCGGCGGTGATCCCCTCACACTTTCTACCTGCCACCTGGAGGACATCATTAGCCGAATAAGAGAGATAAAGCACGTCGAAATTATCCGTATCGGCACTAGATTCCCAGTGGTGCTGCCCCAGCGCATAGACAATGAGCTGTGTAGTATGCTGGCTAAGTACGGACCTATATGGCTTAATACACATTTCAACCATGTTCGAGAAATAACTCCAGAAGCTGCTGAGGCATGTGACCGTCTGCTGCGGAGTGGTGTTCCGGTAAACAACCAGTCCGTCTTGTTGCGTGGCATTAATGACAGCGTTGAAGCTCAGACGGAACTGTGCCACGGGCTTCTCAAAATAAAGGTGCGTCCTTACTATCTCTTCCAGTGTGACGAGGTACAGGGCACCGAGCACCTGCGCACACCTGTGGAGGTTGGCATAAAGATAATCGAGGGAATGCGCGGGCACACATCAGGGCTGGCTGTTCCGACCTTCGTGATAGATCTGCCCCAGGGCGGTGGCAAGGTCCCTCTCCAACCAGATTATATCCTGTCACAGACTGAAGGTGAGCTAGTGCTGCGGAATTACGAAGGACGCATTTTCCGTTATCGAAACCCCACAAAACCGGCATGCCCTGAATTGCCTGCTGAGGTGCTGTGTCCAGCCGGTAGTGCGACTGCGAGCCTGCCCCGAGAAAACCGGGTGCCAATTCGGGTTAGAAGGAGTTCCAAATGCGGATAGGCTTGTCATACGACCTTAAGGAAACGATAGCGATACAGCAGGCTAGCTGCGATGATGCTTTTGAGGAATATGACTCCTGGGAAACCGTGGAACTGATAGCCGCGGCTCTTGAGGCTGAGGGGCACACGGTAACTATGCTGGGCGGTGGCAGGGAGTTTCTGGGCAAGATTCTTCACGATAAGGTGGACTTCGCCTTCAACATCGCCGAAGGGCGAGGTGCCTACCGCAGCCGGGAAGCACAGGTGCCTTCAATCCTCGAGATGCTGGATATACCCTATTCCGGTTCAGACCCACAGTGTCTTGCCATATGCCTGGACAAACCTTTGACCAAAAAGCTGGTCGCATCACAAGGAGTGAGCACCCCAAATTGGCGTGTAATCAATGATAGGCAAGAGCTCCGTCAGATAGACACCGGCGATTTTCCTTTCCCGGCTATCGTCAAGCCAGCGTACGAAGGCTCAAGCAAGGGGATTCGTCTCACTTCAGTGGTGGAAGACGCGAAACAAGCGATTGAGGTAACAGAGAGCTTACTGGAGAAATACCAGCAACCGGCGATGGTGGAGGAGATTATTCTGGGTGACGAGGTCACCGTGGGAATCATAGGCAACTCCACACCCAGGGTCCTGGGCATGATGCGCATAATTCCGAAACAAAATGAGGGTTACTTTATCTATAACCTCGATGTGAAACGCAATTACCTGGACCTGGTTGAGTATGAATGCCCTGCCGGTCTCGAGGAGAAGGTACTGCACTGTATACAAGTTTCCAGCCTCAGTGCATTTCAGGCTCTGGGTTGCCGTGACTTTGCCCGGCTGGACTTCAGGATCAGCACAGCGGGAGTGCCATACTTTCTGGAAATAAACCCTCTGCCCGGACTGGGTATCCACAGCGACCTGGTTATTATGGCAAAAAAGATGGGATGGAGTCATCGACAACTGATAAACGCTGTGCTTAATGCTGCGCGTGAGAGATATCCGCAATGCGTACACGTGTAGCCATCGTCTACAACGAACCACATCATTCACGCTATGACGCAGTCAGCGAAGGAAAGGCGGTGCTCGGTGTGCTTGAGGCAGTGGAGGCGGTGCATCGGGCTTTGCTTCAGATTGGCTTCGGAGTTACCCGGGTTCCTCTGGTACCGCCACTTGAGCGAGCTGAAAGGAAGCTGAGAAACATCAATACGGACCTGGTTTTCAACCTTTTCGAGGGCTTCTGTGGCTCCCCTGAAACTGAAGCGGTGCTGCCGAAGATTCTGTCGGAGATGGGAATACCTAGTACTGGTTGCCCGACGTCAGCACTGAAGCTAGGCTTAGACAAAGCTAAAATGAAGTTGATTCTCAAAGTTGCTGGAATCAGAACGCCAGACTTTCAACTGCTGAATCCCGAGACACTAAATTGGTTCCGCTTGGACTACCCTTGCATTGTCAAGCCCCGCTGCGAGGATGCCAGTCACGGCCTATCACCGGGAAGCGTGGTTAATGACTTTGCCTCTCTGGAGAGGCAAATCGGACTGGTGAGCAAACGTTACAGCGGAGGCGCCATGGTTGAGGAATTTATCGATGGGCGGGAGTTTAACGCCACAATTCTGGGCGATTCCGAATACCGCGTTCTTCCTGTGTCTGAAATAGTTTATTCCCTGCCTCCTGGGATGCCCAGGATTCTAACCTTTGCTGCGAAGTGGGAACCTGATAGCCCTTACTTTGCAGGCACAAAAGCAGTCTGCCCTGCTGAGGTTGCGGCAGAAGAGCGAGAACGTATTGCCGAGACAGCGGTAGCAGCTTTCCGAATCCTCGGTGGCAAGGGCTATGCCAGAGTGGACATGCGGATGGACCGTGAGGGACAGGTAAACGTTATCGAGGTGAACCCCAACCCAGACATCTCTCCAGGCTCCGGCGCAGTACGCCAAGCGAAAGCCGCCGGGATGACCTATACTCAATTCATAGAGAAAATCGTACAACTGGCTCTTTATGGGGAAGACAATGAAAATCTATATTCGCCCTATGACTCACAAAGACAAACCCAACATAACGAAAATACTGCGCAGTACACCGGAATTCAAACCCTCTGAAGTGACGGTAGCTGAGGAAGTAATTGACAGCTACCTTAAGGACTCAGTCGGCTCCGGTTATCATATCCTCGTTGCCGAGGTCGACTCAACCGTAACAGGTTATATCTGCTACGGGCCTACGTCCATGACTGAAGGCACATGGGACATCTACTGGATGGCTGTCGCTCGAGAAATGCAAGGCCAGGGGATAGGCAGCGCCCTCATGGAATCCACAGAAAAGGCGATCGTGAGAGCTAAGGGAAGACTGGCCATTATCGAGACATCATCCACGCCAGCGTATGAGAAAACGAGGCATTTTCATCTCAATCACGGCTATGAAGTAATCTGCCGCATCCCTGACTTCTATGCGCCCGGGGATGATAAGCTAATCCTGCAAAAGCGGCTGAGGTGAAACCAAAGGGAAGAGACTCGTTCGGGAAGGGATGATTCACACAATGCATACTCTCCTACAAAGCTTTATATTGACTTTCGTGCCCTTGTTTATAGTCATCGATGCCTTGGGCAATCTACCCTTCGTCATCTCGCTGAGCGAAGGGATGTCGAGGGAAGAGCGCCGTAAAATGATTCACATAGCCACCGTAACCGCTACCATTGTTGGGCTGGTATTCCTCTTTTTGGGTCAGCTCATCCTGCAGGTATTGGACATTTCTGTGGGCTCCTTTGCCATCGCTGGTGGGCTTATCCTGTTGATCCTGTCCATAAAATATATGACTACAGGGAGGATGGTGGAAGCCATCAAAGAAGAAATGGTGGCGGTCGTTCCCATCGGTACTCCGTTGACGGTAGGCCCGGCGACCATAACAACCCTTTTGCTACTGGCAACTCAGTTTCCCCTCTATATGGTTCTCATCTCCTTCACCTTGAATATGCTGATTACCTGGGCTATACTCCTGTCAAGTAACCAGATTGTCAGGTTTATGGGGAAGGGTGGACTTAAGGCACTATCCAGAGTGTTCAGCCTGTTGCTGGCAGCTATAGCGGTAAACATGATTATCCATGGCTTGGAGTTGGCTAGCTTACTGCCAGGCAAGACAATGTAAGCCTGGAATCACAGAGGGGCTAAAACATGTTTCGCATACGCCGAGTTTACGATGACGTTACTCCGACAAATAAGGAGGCAATAGCTCAGGTCCAAAACATTCTCCATGAACAGTTCCCGTCTTTATCCAAACGTGAAATAGCGAGATTGCCCAAACAGCTACGTAATCCCTTGAAATACCGTTTCCGGTCTATTCTTTTTATAGCTGAAGGGCCAGGGAGACGTATTGATGGATTCGCTCTACTATTCCACGAAGCTATTTTGAAGTTCTGCTACATGGATTTCCTTTCTACCGCCAGGCGCAGGACAGGCGGCGGCATAGGCAGTGCTCTCTATGAGCGCGTCAGAACGGAAGCATTCAATTTAAATAATATCGGCCTTTTCTTCGAGTGTCTTCCAGACAATCCCAGACTATCCCGTGACCCTGAGATAAGGAAACAGAACATAAAACGCCTGCGCTTCTTCGAGAGGCATGGTGCCCTGCCCATTGTTAATACGGCTTACGAGACACCACTTAAATCAGGAGAGGATAACCCTCCTTATCTTCTTTTCGATGACCTGGGACAAGACGTACCACTGGGACGTGATACTGCTCGTGGAATCGTGCGAGCAATTTTGGAGCGGAAATACGGAGACCTATGCCCGCCGGAATATATCGACATGGTGGTCGAATCGTTCCAGGACGACCCGGTACAGCTTAGAAAGCCCAGATATTCGAAGACGCCGGCTGTTCCGGCCGCACGATATATACCCACCGACCAGCGCATCGCCCTATTAGTGAATGACAAGCATGCTATCCATCATGTCCAGGAACAGGGATATGTTGAAGCCCCGGTCAGAATAGATTCGATTTTGACCGAGATAGAGGGCACTGGCATGTTTCAGAAGTTTGTCCCACATCGCTTTTCCGAGAAACATATCAAATCCGTTCATGACCCCAAATTTGTCAACTACCTTAAGAAGGTGTGTGCCCGACTGGAGCCCAATGAATCTGTGTATCCCTATGTTTTTCCACTTCGAAATGTTGCCAGGCCTCCCACGGAGCTCCCCATCCGCGCCGGTTATTATTGCATTGACACCTTTACTCCTCTGAATAGAAACGTTTATCCGGCAGCAAAAAGAGCTGTGGACTGCGCCCTGACTGCAGCCGAAAAGATTCTTGAAGGTTATCGCCTGGCTTATGCCTTGATACGCCCGCCGGGCCACCATGCCGAACACCGCGCGTTTGGAGGGTTTTGCTATTTTAATTCGGCCGCGATCGCTGCCGAACATCTCAGCAAGCACGGTAAAGTAGCTATAGTTGATATCGACTACCATCACGGTAACGGGCAACAGAATATATTCTACGAGCGCTCGGATGTCCTGACAATCTCTATCCATGGCAACCCCCACTTTGCATTTCCTTACTTCAGTGGTTTCAAAGACGAAAAGGGTCTGGGGGCAGGCAAAAACTATAATATGAATATACCGTTGCCGGAGAACGTTGACGGTGAGCGATACCACAGAGCTCTTGAGAGTGCCGTGAAGCGGGTGGTAAGATTTCGGCCTGATTTTTTGGTTATTGCCCTTGGTTTAGATACAGCCAAAGGTGACCCCACGGGTACATGGAGCCTGGAGGCCGAAGATTTCGAAGCCAACGGGCGGATGCTCGGTTCATTAAACCTGCCTACGCTTGTTATTCAGGAAGGTGGCTACGACAACCGTGTTCTTGGCAT
>Ga0307437_1001677_pt1 | contig 14512 bp, 13 predicted proteins | sample SalMarWE160390MG_FD_202146 | JGI IMG/M metagenome (GOLD analysis project Ga0307437, IMG submission 202146) | Salt marsh sediment microbial communities from the Plum Island Ecosystem LTER, Massachusetts, United States - WE1603-90 | ecosystem: Environmental > Aquatic > Marine > Intertidal zone >...
TTACTACAAGTCAATAGTGGAAAAATCGTATCCACCCCACCTCCACTTTAACCACAGATTACACAAGATTATCACAAGTTTTTTTTGTTTTGTTTTTTCTTCTTTTTGTTTTTCCTACTCAACTACTTAACCTTTAACAATCTAACTTAAATTCAAAGGATTTACGTACATAGCCACGAAGACACAGTAAACAGTCATGGGTCACGAGTCTTGAGTCATGAGTCAAAACTAAATCCTAAATCTCAACCCCTAAATATTGGAGTTTTTCTTTTTTCTTTCTTCTCACCTGGTTGAAATGAATAAAAAAATCAGTAATATAACACAAGGCATATAAAAAACCCGAAGGAGGAAAACAAATGAATGATTTGCTTGAATCATTTAAATTAAATAAAGAAGTTTCTATTCCCTTAAAAGTAGGGTTAAATTGGAAAAATTAAACCCCCCTCTTATTTTTTTATTAGCAGTATTTTTTATAGAAGCTAACGTAACGGAATTATACGGAAACAGTAATAAAACAGACGGGCTTAAATCCGAGGTGATGCTTCATCCTGTCGACGCCTTTACAGCCTACACACTAAAAAAGGGTGAGTGGATTTACAACCAGGCTCTTACTCCCTATCCCAGCTGGTTCTGGTGGGGAATTACTGATAATATTACAACCGAGCTGGATGCAGAATGCTGGCTTGGGGGCGTCGTGAGTTTGAACTTCAGATTTAAACTTTTAAATCAGAGGAACCTTATACCAACTATCGCATTTGAAACCATGTTTCAGTATCTGCCCAGGGAGATTGACCAACTCGAAACTTATGATTCTTTATCAGTAAAGAGAAAAGGAAACAGCTGGTATAATAGACTCAATTTAAGCTGGCAGATAAAGGAAGATTTATATTTAAGCGTTTCAGGAGGGGCAACATACTCAGAATTTTTAACAATAGATAATTCCGATACCGCTAATTATGAAGGAGAAACATACAATAATCGTGTTACTCCTGATGTTTCTGCCAGTATTGATTTTCGAGCGTATGAGTGGTTATCTCTTCATGCTGCTGCTTCCTATGGAACTACGTTTATTTATCTCGATAACGTTCCGCGAAAGCAGCAGTTTAATGTAGGCGCAAGGTTTGCTCCTTTTTACAGGCATAAAAACGGTATATTAAGAAATTTCAGGATTGAGTTAGCAATTTTAACATTTCGGTTCAAAGAGGTGGACCATCTCGTATCAGGTCCTTTAGGATTCATTTACTGGCAGTGGGGCGGTGAATAGGAAACGATTCAACTAATCCTAAGGATTTGTAAAACTACTCAACGACTAAACAACTCAACTACTTGACCAATTCAAAGAATCTAATAAACATCTTGACATTATAACTATTTTTTCTTATCTTTCTTAAATGATGAGCAAAAGGACAAACAGAAGATTAAAAAATTTCGCTTTATACGGATTTCGTTATTCTTACCTGAGACTACTTAATAATTTTGGAGATAAAATCAAATTCATACATCCGGATTTAATGAGCTTTATTGTGTTCTTTATTTCTATGACAATAGGTCTTTTCTATTACAAATCAGGAGAGACCCCTGTTTTTTTGCTGGTAAATATCTTTTTGATTTTTCTTGGCATTACCTTAAATACGTTGGTCGAACTCCTGTCAATGAAAAGAGCTAAATTTACAATTATAAATGAAATTATTTACGCTCTTCCGGATAGATATGCTGATGTATTTATTTTTGCTGGTATATCTTTTTCATCGTTATGCGACGTCAGAATAGGGATGGTAGCTACGGTAACCATACTGCTTATTAGCTATACGGGAATACTGGGTAAAGCTTTAGGGGTTTCCTGGCAGCATCAGGGTCCGCTCGACAAGACAGATAGATCGGCCATACTAATGGCAGCATCCCTATTACAGTACTTACTAAGTAAAGCCGGAACACCCTCCGTTTTCATTCTGGGAAGAGAATATACTATTATAGAATTATGTATGATAATATTTATGCTGTTAGGACAACTTACTATCCTGATGCGTATAAAAGGGATTTTGGCAGACGTAAAAAAAGTAAACAGAGTATTGTACCGAGAAGAATCCCCAGAGAAATAGTTTAAGAACCCTAAGCCACAAAGTACACACAGCCCATAATAGGATTAGAAGCAGTGTAAGTATGCAATTCAGGGATTATGGATTAAGTGGTAATTTTTTTTCTTAATCTTTGCTCGTTTGTTTATTGCTTTGCAGCTAATTCTTAATCCCAGCTCGGCTACTTGGTATTCCGCTAATCCTAAAAAACCAATTAACCAATCTACCAATCAACTAATTCACTGATTCGAAGAATAATGTGAATCATTGACAAAGTTTCTATTCAATTTATAATTAAAAAGGGGATATCAAATGATAAAAAATCCGGAGGAACTAAAAAAGTTCGAAAAAACATTCAAGAAAAATAGTAGGGTCGATGTAAATAAAAACTTTGAAATCTTTGAAGCTCTATACAAAGAAGCAAAAGAGTTGGGAGTACTTCCGATAAAGAATCCCCTCGAAGATAAAGAAACAGTAAAAAAAATAGCTAAAATCATAAATAGTGTTTAAAAAACTACTTTCTAAGATTTCAAAAGAATTAGAGAAAAGAAAAATACCATATATGGTAATAGGAGGACAGGCAGTTTTGCTTTACGGTGAACCGAGACTCACAAAAGATATCGATATAACCCTCGGTATAAGCCCAAAAAAACTTTCGGAAATTGAAAGCCTCAGTAAAAAACTAAATTTCAGAGCACTTGTCGAAAACCCAAAGGATTTTGTAGAAAAAACAATGGTACTGCCGGTTAAAGATGAAAAAACCGGAATCAGCATCGACTTCATATTTTCTTTTTCCGCATACGAAAAGCAAGCTATAAAAAGAGCAAATCCTATCAAGATGTTGAATGTTTACGTAAATTTCGCGTCTCTTGAAGATATCGTTATTCATAAAATAATAGCGGGTAGAACCAGAGACCTTGAAGACGCAGAAACAATACTTTTGAAAAATTCCAAATATGACGACATATATATAAGAAAGTGGTTAAAAAAATTCGATAATTCTCTGCAAAAAAACTTTTCTAAGACTTTTTTAAAAATCAAAAAAAACACCGATTAAAAAGTTAAATGAGTGAAAACAAAAGATTAATAAGTCTTCTTTCCTCCGCAGGCGGAGGAAAGACATACCGTCTCTCCACGCGGTACAAAGACTTACTAAAGACGGACAATCAAAATCTCAAAAAATCTCTTGCCATAACATTCACTAATAAAGCCGCGACCGAAATGAAAGAACGAATCCTCGGCTTACTAAAAAAGGAAGCCCTCGAAGAAAAAGATAAACGCGCCCAGGAACTGATAGATTACATCCTCGATAACTACAGCGATTTCTCCGTCAGGACAATAGATTCTTTCGTTAACTCACTGGTTAGAGCTTTCTCTATTGAACTCGGGATTACTCCGGAATCGGAACTTATCATGGATTCCAATTACTATAAAGATTTTGCCACTTCATTAATCATTCAGTCCGTCGAACAGGATAAAACCCTCCGCAGGAAACTAAGTGATTTCATAATAAATAGAATAGAAACGGGAGGTAAAATAAGCTGGGACTTCCATGAACATTTAAGAAAAGGAATGGACAGGCTCGAAAAGTATGAGGGGAACGAAAATGTATCTTTTGAAAAACCTCCGGAAGACCTGACCGTCCTTGATAAAGATATCGCAGTTTGTTTTAATAAATCGATTAACATTGCAGAAGAAATTCTTAAATATTCAGCCCGTAACAGCGGTATTCACAGCCGGTTTTTGGAAACACTCGATAAAGTAAGTAAAACCCGGAACATAGACAAATTACTGGAAAGCGCTTATATCAAGAAAGAAGCCGAAGAAGCCCTGACACAAAAATTCACAAACGACCCGAAAGATTTCGGTCAACTTTTCGGAGAACTTAAAAAATACGTTTTTAATTATTACCGGCAGAGCCTCTTAAGAGAACACAATTACCAGATAGATATTTACGGGATTTACAGGGAAATCTTAAAAAATATCAGAGAGAAACAGAAGGTCAGGTTCATAGAAGACATCAACAAAGAACTGAAAATTTTGTTCGAAGAATTCAGCATACCCTTTGTATTTTACAGAATAGGAGAAAAATTCATCCACTACCTTGTAGATGAATTTCAGGATACAAGCAGAGACCAGTGGCAAAATCTTACTCCCCTGATAGACAACGCCCTCTCGGAAGGGGGCTCCTTCTTTTATGTTGGCGACCCAAAACAGGCAATATATCAGTGGAGGGGCGGAGATGTAGAGCTTTTTGAGCTTCCTTCCAATTTATTTGCTTCTGTCGGAGAAAACGAGAAAGAATCCAATTATATAGATAAAAATTACCGTAGCGCGCCCGCGATAGTGGATTTCCTGGGAGAAGTTTTCTCTAACCTGTCCGAAGAAATCAAGTGCAAAATGGGACAAAAGAGTAATTTTTATTCCGGCTCGGTTAAACAGAAAATACCAGATTTCAAAGTAGACGAAGATTTTGAAGGCCTTGTATCGATTAAAAAAATCCAGCCGGAAAGTAAAAATATAGAAGATATTTTCTCATCTATAAATAGTCAATTAGAAAAAGCCATAAAAGAAATCTTATCCAGAGGCTACAGCGAAGGGGATATAGCTATCCTTGTGCGCCGCAATAACGACGCGAAGGAAATAACAGGGTATTTATGCGAAAAAGGTTATCCCGTTGTTTCCAGTGAAACACTATATCTCACGAGCAATCCAGTTATAAAAGGGATACTTTCCGTTTTAAAATTCCTTCAACATCCTACGGATAACACATCGTTCCTGGGTTTGCTTACGAGTCCTTTCTTCTGTGAACAAACAGGACTGGATGATAATACTGTAATAAATTTTGCGGAAGATTGTGTGTCAAATACCCCTTATTATATACAGTTTGAAAAAAGATTTCCGGATATATGGCTGAATTATATAGAACCATTTTTCACACATGTAGGTTTTTTACCGGTTTACGATCTTGCGAGTGACATAATCCGTACATTTAAAATCCCTGAAAATTGTGAGGGCGCTGAGAGTTTTCTTGAAGCTTTCCTCGAATTTATTCATAATCTTGAAGAACAATCTATAACATCCATAGAAGGCATGTTAACCGAATGGCAGAAGAGACAGGATTATGATAACCCGCCGTCTATCCTTCTTCCGGAATCAACCGAAGCCATAAAAATAATGACGATTCATTCCGCCAAAGGTCTTGAATTTCCGGTCGTAATTATTCCTTTTATTTATATCCCGTTCGACAAAGATAAAAATGAAGTCGTTATAGAATACAAAGGAATAAAAAGAATAATTAAAGTAAAAAAAGATATTCTTCCTGAAAATGACGATGCACTTAAAAAAGAAATCGAATCAAAACTCATAGAGAAAGAACAGAACGAAACTTTCGAAGAAATAAATAACTTTTACGTAGCCTTAAGCAGAGCCGTATATGAACTGCATATTTTTATAACCGATGAGAAACCGCAAAATTATTCTGACCTCTGGAAAAAGGTTCTCGAAAACTTTATTCATGAAGACTCATACACGAAAGGTAAATTACAGAATAAGCCTCATGCGGAGAAAAGAAAAGAAGAATTACCTTTAAAATATTTAAAAATGGATCTGGAAGGGAAAGAGAGTGTCGAGAAAGCATCATCGAGGCTTCTGTTTAGTAAAAAAGATGTGGATGTTTTGAAAAATGAGAAAATAAGCGAGTCGAGAAAAACAGGAGAGATACTTCATAAAGTTTTATTCTATATAAAAGATACCGGCGATCTGGAAAACCTCGATTCGATAATCGATAAGTCGATAAATGAATTCGCGTATCCCGGCGAGCGGGAAGTTCTAAAAGAAAAAATAAAACCAATTATTGAAAACATATTTAAAAAGGAAGAAATAAAAGAATGGTTCTCCCCCGAAGTCGAGGTTTGGAGAGAAAAAGAAATAATTTCAAACAAAGGCGACCTGTACAGACTGGATAGGGTCGTTTTCAAAAACAACGAAATTCATATTATCGATTTTAAATCGGGAGAAGAACCTTTATCAAAATGGAAGAAACAGCTCAAAAGTTACAAAGAGGTTATGAGCTCATACTTCCTAGACAAAACTATCAAGACATATATCGTAAACCTTAATTCCTCGGAGGTAATCGACATTGAGTAAACTGCTGAAGGTACCTTTTTCCGAAAACTTCATTGAATACTTGACCGATTATCTCTGTGAAAATTACGACAAAGCCGATTTTTCTTCTATCTGTGTGGTTTTTCCGGGTATAAGACCTTCACACTTCCTTCTCGATTCTTTAAAGAAGAAAATACCCAAAGTATTTATACCCCCAACCCGTTTTTCGATAGAGAGCTGGATGCAGTATCTCTTTGGACTAACAAGGGAAGAAAGAATTCCGAAAGGAGATTTTGATCTTATTTATTTAATGTACAGGGCAATCGCGGAGAGTGAGATTATTGATGCAAGTCCTCTTAAGAAAATAACCGAGTCTATCAACACCTATATCCACTGGGGAAGCCGTATTCTCGGCGCGATGGAAGAGTTCGAAATCCAATCCGAAAAAGAGATGAACATCGAATCCTTGACCGATTATGATGAAAATTTTCTTTCGTGGGTAAGAGATTTCTGGAAGCACTTTGCTCTTATACGCGATAAATTTTACTATTTTTTAAAAGCCAACAATTTAACTTACAGGGGAGAAGTCTACCGCTGGACATCCGAAAACATTGAAGAGGTGGCAGACCTAGTTCAGTTCGAAAAAATTATATTTGCCGGTTTCTACGCCTTAAATAAATCCGAAGAGCGCATGATGAAATATCTCTTCTCGCAGGGAAAAGCCGATATAATAATTCAGTCCGACGAGGTTAAAGGAACGGTCCCTACTACCTCCCCCTACTATTTCCATAAAAAATGGGAACGGGACTGGGGGGAGACTTTTACAGATATAGATAATAAAAATGCTGTGAGAAACCCAACTCTTGAAATACATCAATGTTTCGATACGCATTCAGAAATTTTAACCGCAGGGGAGATACTCTCCGATTTTAAAGAAAAGAATAAAAATACCGCGATTATCCTGCCGGATTCAAGCTCGCTCATTCCCCTAATATCCGAAATAGTCCAGACAAACGAAAACGACTTCAATATTACAATGGGATATCCTTTAAAAAGAACAGCCCTATTTAATCTCATTAAATATATTTTCTCCCTACAGAAAACGAAGAAAACCGATGAAAAAGGAAACCTCTATTACCTCAAAGACTACCTGAACCTGATTCAACACCCCTGGATAAAAACAATAAAAACTCCCGAAGAGGAAGAACCCTTTAACACACTGGTTAACCGCCTCGAAGAAATACTCATCTCGAAAAATAGAGAAAGCTCCCGAAATTTTTTCTCAAGTAAAGAAATAACAAAATTTTTTAATAGGGAAGAATTTTCAATAACACTGCTCGAAATACTCGAAAAAGTACATTCTTTGTCGATTGAAGCATTTAATGAAATTAAATCGCTAAAGGAAGGAGCGGAGAAATTATTTAACTTTATCTCCTTCTTATACGGAAATTCTAACATAAAAAAACATCCTTTGAACAACCAGTTTATCGGAACGGCTTTCGAGAAACTCGAAGAGCTGAAAAAATCTCTTTTCTCAGACGTTAAATTTGGCGATAGTCTCGATATCATTACCCTGCTTCAAAATTACTTATTATCGGTAAGAATTCCTTTCGTCGGAGAACCTCTCAAAGGAATCCAGATAATGGGTATGCTCGAGAGCAGAAATCTGAATTTCGAACAGGTAATATTGCTCGACGTAAACGAAAGTATCATGCCCGGTTTATACAAGTTCGACCCCCTCCTTCCGCACGGCTTGCGCAAAATAAGAGGTCTGCCCGGGTACGAAGAAGAAGAATCGATGTACGCGCATAATTTTTTCCGCCTTATAAAAGGAGCGGGGAAAGTTCACTTAATATATAAAGAAGGAAAACTAAAAGACGTAGATAAAAATATTAAATCGAGATTCATCGAGAAAATAGTCTGGGAGAGGCAAAAAAACAACGAGAATTCGATTATCGATAACAGAATCTTCAAACCTTCGATAGAAATTTTAGAAAAAAGCGATATTAAAAAGAGTGAGAAAGTTTTAGATAAGCTGAAAGGTATGGAATACTCGCCGACCAAAATCGATACTTACGTCCGCTGTCCGTTGCAATTCTACTATCGGTATGCTCTCGAACTCGAAGAATACATGGATATCGAGGAAGAAATAGAACGCAGCACAATAGGCAAATTAATTCACGACTTCTTAAAAGATTACTATACTCAATTTACGGGTGAAAAAATCATTATCGACAAAGCCGATTTCTCTGAAAAACTTAAAAAATATCTTGAAAAAAATTTACACGAAGGAGGAGAACAAATTCTCCTGCGGGAAATTATAAACAATACCTTAATGCGGTTTATAGAATATGAAAGCATACGCGCAGAGGAGGAAGATATTTTCATAAGAGACCTTGAAAAAGCACTCTCCAGTGCATTTGAAGTGGAAGGCGAAGCCTTCTTCAAACTCAAAGGCAGGATAGACAGAGCAGAAGAGGCAGGAGGCATCCTGCATGTAATCGATTATAAAACCGGAACCATAACAATGCCTGCCAAAAGGCAGGATAGCGAAGCTGACCTTAGCAGGGATATAATAAAGAAAAAAATCAGGACGTTACAATTACCTATATATGCTTATCTTTACTCGAAAGCCAATAAGATACCGCTCGAAAAAATACAGGCGGAGATTTTCAATATAAGAAAACCACGAGAGGAAAATTTCCTTCAAGTCGAAAATATCGATTTCTTCCTTGACGCACTGGGGTTTATATTAAATGAAATTGTAAACCCGGATATTTCTTTCTCCCCCGACGCGGGCGATTACTGCAAATTCTGCCCGTATAGGTTGATGTGTAACGAGGGGTAAGAAAGACGGATGACCGTGGACGGAGGACCGAAAAACCCAAATCAACGACCCCACGACCTAACGAACCAACTAAAAAATAGGACGCAGATAAACGCAGATTTACAGGATTTTTTTTAATATTTACTATACCCTATACCCTAAATACTATACCCTAACATAACCACAAAGAGCACAAGGACCACAAAGTTTTTTGTCTGTTGTTTTAACACAAGACGCACGACTCAAGACTCAAGACACAATTACTCACAGAGAACACAGAGTTTTTACCGTTGATTTTATTTGAAAATAAAGTAACATTTAATGAAATGAAAAATGAAGAGTTTGTTGAAAAAGGAGATGTTAGATGAATAAAAAATTAAAGTATTACATTTTTTTGTTTTTCTTTTGCTGTATTAGTCCGTTAAATGCTCAAGTAGAACAAATAGCAACAGGATTCCTGCAGCCGGAGGGTCCAGTTTGGATGGATGGGGTTGGACTTTTATTTAGCGATATCGCAGACAATAAGATATATTTGTGGTCGCCTTTTGATAGTTCGGTTACTGAGTTTATGAATCCGTCAGACAGTTCAAATGGTCTTACATTCGATTTAGACAGCAATCTTATTTTGACTCAAATGGGAAAAAGACGCGTTTCACGTAGAGAAGCAGATAGCTCAATAACTGTGCTCGCTGGTACTTTCGAAGGGAAAAGATTCAATAGCCCGAATGATTTAGTGGTTAAATCCGACAGCTCTATTTTTTTTACCGATCCGGATTTTAACATTCCGATTGGGGAGCCAAAAGAATTAAATTTTCAAGGTGTTTTCAGAATAAGCAAAAATGGCAATGTTTAAGTATTGGACAGTACGACATTCGACAAACCAAACGGTATTTGTTTTTCACCCGATGAGTCAAAATTATATGTAAACGAATCACCTCTAGGGATAATCTATGTTTGGGATGTTGTCGATGATTCAACAATCACAAATAGAACAGTCTTTTTCACGATACCGGGTATAGGCTATTCCGATGGAATGAAAGTAGATCCTGCTGGGAATTTTTATTGTACCGGACCTGGCGGCGTATGGGTTATATCGCCGGCTGGTGTTTGTATCGATACGATTCTTGTTCCGGTAAATCCGTCAAATTGTAATTGGGGGGATGTGGATAGGCAGACATTATACATAACCGGAGGCTCGAGCGTATATCGATATCGTTTGCCATCTGGTATAGAAGAGCAGCATAACAAACCTTTTGAATTAAATCAGAATTATCCTAATCCGTTCAATCCATCTACAGAAATCAAATATATAGTTCCGTCTACAGAGGCAGGTATCGATGTGTCGTTGCGGGTTTACGATTTACTTGGGCGTGAGGTTATAACATTGATAGACGGAATAGTGGAGGCAGGTGAACATTCGGTAGGATGGGACGGCACAAACTGCTCAGGAGATAAGGTGGAAAGCGGTGTGTATCTGTATCAAATGAAGAGTAATAACGGCTATGTCGATACAAGGAAGATGATTCTATTGAGATAAGGTGTGGTGATGGGTAGATTTTCTTTCTTTACTAAAACCAAAAACCAAAGACCTAAGACCTAATAACTTACACAGAGTTTTTTGTTTTTTTATCCTAACTTCTAACTACTGAAAAATCTTTTCACATTTCAAGGTCTGACCCTGTTGATATACAAGAAGGACAAAAACCTATAAAATAGAAGAAAGAGAAGTGCTTTTCAGACAGATAAAAAAAAGTTTGTTTTTTGGATATGAGAGAAAAAGCGATATCTATATTGCCACTCCGGAAAAGGCATTCCTCGATCAACTTTATATGGTTAAAAAAGGGATTGCGACAATACCAATGAATGAAATTGATTTAAAAAAGCTTTCAAAAAATAAGATAAAAAAATTACTTCCGTCTTTCCCGGATAATGTCCGGGATTTCGCCGAAAACCTGTGGATTTCTTAACACCAAGATTAAAAAAATTCTCACACGCAGACACAAAGACCACAAAGATTTTCTTTTGTTTTTAAGCTAACAGCTAAAAGCCAACCACTAAGAGCTTATTTTTATAACATGTAGAACTTGTAGTTTTTATTTTGACTCGAGACTGAAGACTCGTGACTCACGACTCCCTTCCCCCTTGACTTATGAGAATGATTTTTTAAATTTAAAGTATACTATGAAAAAGTATTTATATATTTTTTCGTTACTTATATTATATCTCTTTTGTTTAAACTGTCAGGAAGTGACCGATTATCCCAATGATACTGTATATTTTTATCTATCTGACTCACTGGGAAATATCAAAACAAATTTTTATGTTAATCAAGATGTGTTTTTTCATTTTGGTATAATTAATAATCAAGATTCTGTTTTGTACTACACCAAAGGTCATGGCGCCCCACCCATTGTTCGTTTTGTTGTATTCAAAGATGATACTGTTTTTGGTTCTTCTGATGAAGGTTATTCTTATATAGCTATAGTTGTTGGTGGACAAATACTACCACATGATACACTTAAATATTCGGTGTCATGGTATTCAAATCCATATCATCAAAACAATCTAGAAGTTGGTAACTATTACACAACCGTATATCCATATATTTTGTTTGATGATTTTGATCTTTTAAGCCTTTTAGATACTGTTTATTTTGAGATCACAGAGTAACAACAAATCACACGAATGATTTTTATAGCCGTCAGCTATTATTTGTTTTGATTAATGACTCGGTTACTCACACAAAGCTTGCAAAGGCACAGAGATTTTTGACTGTTGGTCTGTTGGTCGGTTAGTCAGTTGGGCTGTTTTTTACACACCAACACACCAACCCACTAACTTTATTTATTCTTTTGACTAATGACTAGTGACTCAAGACACAATTACACACAGAGAACACAGAGGTTTTATTTTGTTTTAACTAAATCCCAAATCCTAAAATTGCCACAAAGCTCATATTAACAGGGTCAGACCTTGATTCCATAGATTCTACGAATCTAAGTTAAGTAGTTAAATTGTTGAATGGTTAAATAGTTACGTTGGGATATAGGATTTAGCAAAAACAAAACAATCTTTGTGAGCTTTGTGGTTCAAATATTTTTTAGGGTTGGGCTGACGGCTAAAAAATTCCTTGACAATTATTCTAAAATCTCTACAATTAGCTTTATAAAAAAGATAATTCTTGTTAAAAGGAGGATATGTATGAACTTTATTTCTATAGACACAGTTAAAAATATATCTGAATATGCTCAACCTATTTTCAATATAACAAATAAAAAGATAGATTATTCTTTGGCTTATGAGAAATAAACTTATATTAGTAAAAATTTTATTTTTCATTAGCGTTACTTTATATTCTCAAGATGTTTCTCCCAAAGAACACTCAAACAATGGATTTTTCCTTTATTATGGTAAAGGAAAAATCGGCGTTAGAGATGAATATATTTCTGATGAAAAATATAGTGGTACAGCCGATTGCTTTGCAGCATATTGGTCGAAAGATCACGGAAGATATTTATACAAATTGGGAATAGAATATCTATTTGGCAATGAATTAACAAACAATAATATATCTTCCAAAAATAAACATATGTCCCTACACCAAGCTTATCTCTATAAAACCATGAATAATAATAAATCGACTCTATATCTTGGTCCTTCTATTTCAATTTCTTTTCTTGAAAATTCCCCTAATATTGCGGGAAATAGCCTGAACTCCATGGCTGGTTTTTTGCATTTAGGAATAGATGGATTGTTTTGTTCTTCTTTCAACAACAAATTTTCTTTCGAAATATTTTCAAAATTAGGGATACTATCCTTCGGAAGTAAAAAAAATAACGATGATTCTGATGCCAAGTTCGAAACGCTGCTGACAAATACATTCTTTAACACAAAAATTGTATTAAATTATCAACCGGTAAAAATGGTTGGATTGGGATTGGGATATGAAAATTATATTTTAAGAATGACTTCATGGGATTATTGTATCGGGGTCTCAAATAATGTATTCATTCTTTTGAAAATTGTATTATGAAATATTTTTTAAGGACAATTACGATAATTTTATGTTATGTTTTCTTTTTCTGCGAATCTCTTCTTGTTCCGGAGAATACCTATAATTATAATTTAACAGATTTTGAGGAAACATGGGAAATAGTAGATGCGGTATATCCCTTTTTTGAGCTAAAAGAAATAAATTGGGATAGCCTTTATGAAGTTTACAGAGAACAGGCCGAAGAGTCCTCCGGAGATGAAATCTTTGAAGTCTTATTTAATATGTTAAAGGAATTGCGGGACGGACACGTTGGATTAAGTACACAAGGAGGAGAGTATATTATAACTTACATTCCGAGAAGAGAAATAAAAGATAAAGATACATATAGTCCCTTAGTAGTAAGAAATTATTTTACATCCGAATTAAGAATGGATGGAAATGAAAAAATAGAATATGGAATAACTAATAATAATATAGGATATATACATATAACCACTTTCCGTAATAACAACTGGACTGAAAGAGACTTCTATTCTGCTTTAGATTATGTAAGAAATACAAAAGGATTGATTATCGACGTAAGAAATAATGGAGGAGGAAGTGACTTAATGGGACGAATAGTCATACAAAGATTGATTTCCGAACCCATTTTAACGTTACCTGTAAGGAGAAATGGTGAATGGTCCCAACGTACACTTATTAACCCATACGGAGAATATCAATATACAAATCCAATTGTTATTTTAGTTAACGGTGTATGTTTTAGTGCTACAGAAGACTTTATTGCTGAATTAGAGCAGGCAGAACATGTAATTGTTGTGGGAGATACTACAGGGGGTGGGTCGAGCGCTCCTCATGAGTACGGTTTAACAAGCGGAAAATCTATCCGTATATCAACTGTTGAAATTTGCAGAAGTGATAGTATAGCAATAGAATGGAATGGAATCGTTCCCGATATTCTGATATCCGGGGCAAGAGAGAACATCAGAAACGGTATCGATAGTCAATTGGAATTCGCCTTAAACTACTTTGATTGAGAAATCATGAAGTGGAAGGGGCAGAGTTTTAGATTCTTCGAATTTAACAACCGAGTCGTGCCGCATAGATTCCCCCTCTTGGGTCAAAATTCAGAAAAAGCTATTTGCTTTTAGCATTTTTTACCAATTAACCACTCAACAACTCAACTAATTAACTATTTCCGCTGTTGCGGAAATTTAATCTTGACATTTATTAGGAAATCTCTACAATTGAAATCATGAAAAGGAGAAGAATATAAATGTTAAAATGTAGAGCATCGTACCTATTATTATTCCTATTCTTTATAATTGCATATGCCGATACAGGTGGAATCGATTCTTTAACCACAAACGGAATCACTTCGCCAACGACGTACTCTGCAGCCCTATTCGATACAAAATTATCCATGCGAAGCGGAGATGAAACAATTCTCGCTATTCACAATGGGTTAACCAGATTGGAAGACAGATATATTCGCCCGCGCTTATTCTC
>Ga0307437_1001678_pt1 | contig 14490 bp, 7 predicted proteins | sample SalMarWE160390MG_FD_202146 | JGI IMG/M metagenome (GOLD analysis project Ga0307437, IMG submission 202146) | Salt marsh sediment microbial communities from the Plum Island Ecosystem LTER, Massachusetts, United States - WE1603-90 | ecosystem: Environmental > Aquatic > Marine > Intertidal zone >...
GGCAAGCTAGGCCCCATCGTCGAGAAGCTGCGCGATTTCTACTTCGACATCGTGAAAGGCAAAGTCGAGGAGTACCGGCATTGGTGTACTCCCGTGTACCCAGAATAGTGTCATCTGGTGGGACCACCTGAGCATCCTGAGCTGGTCGAAGGGTGCGACTTTGCAAGACGCGCATCCTTCGACAGACTCAGGATGCTTCACGTAAGCAGTAGGCTGACTGCTCACCTGCTCTCGCTGGCCCCTAGTCCAGCGGCCTTAGCGGACTAGGGTCCGCTGCGAGCATGGTGGCCGATACACAGCAGGCAGGGATTCTATGGTATTCAAACCCCGACGGTCTACCGGCATCCTGGTGGGTATTGCTATTATCTTGTCCGTCCTGGTGCTCGATGCGCTGCTGCTTTCTTATCTCAGGCAGAGCCAGGTCGGCCTCGTTTTCTTTATCTTAGCCCTGTTAGTTATCCTCAGCCTCCCCCTGCTGGTCCTGTTGGGCTATTTGGTCTACGCCTTATTCAATCTGCGTTATCAGTTACATCGTGACGCCTTGACCATCGTCTGGGGGGCGACCCAGCACGTCATCCCCATGAGCAGCATCCGGGAGGTTGTGCGGGGTGAGGATTTGGGAGAGGGGATGAGGGTGAAAGGGGTGAGCTGGCCGGGCTGTTTGGTGGGGCGTGGTCAGATTGAGGGAATTGGGCGCACCCTTTTCTACGCCACCGAGCCTGGGGCCAAGCAGCTTTTGGTAATCACTTCCACTCTGGCCTACGGCATCTCGCCATCTGACGCCGATGGGTTCCTCGACGCCTTTGAGATCCGTCAGCAGATGGGCCCCATCCAGCTTTTGCCCTACGAGCATCGTCAACCCGGCTTCGTGCATTGGCCTGTCTGGCGGGACCGTCTGGCCCATCTGCTCCTCGCTCTTGGCGCGGGGGCCAATCTCATCTTGTTCGCCTATCACTGTTGGCGCTGTCCTGCTCAGGCTGAGATGTTTAGATTGCCAGCCAGCGGCCTGGTGGCCCTGATGGTCAATTCCAGCCTGGGTATTCTCATCCACGCCCGGCAGAGGGTGGGCGCCTACCTGCTCTGGGGGGGCGCAGTCGTCGTCCAGCTCCTCTCCTGGCTGGTAGCTCTCAAAATCGTCGGCTGACAAGCTTTCTTTGATCGCCGAAGGTCTCCCGACCGAGGCGAAAGAGGCTCGGTCAGGAGACCTTGCCCATCATATAGTCTAAGGGTAACCGTTTAGCCCAGTGTCATTGCGAGCGGTTTTTGCGAAGCAATCCCCACCGTCGTTGGGAGCAATCATTGCGAAACGATATCCGAATCGGTGTTTGGGGATTGCTTCGGCACAAAAAACTGTGCCTCGCAATGACACCTGAACGCTTACGTCTAAGGTTTGTGTGAAGAGATGGATGTTCTCAAAGATCTGAACCCCGCTCAGCGGGAGGCGGTACAGGCCATCGAGGGACCGGTGTTGGTGTTGGCCGGGCCGGGCAGCGGCAAGACCCGGGTCTTGACCCACCGGGTGGCTTACCTGGTCAGGGAGTGCGGCGTGGATCCCTACCACATCATGGCCGTGACCTTCACCAACAAGGCGGCTCAGGAGATGAAGGGACGGCTGGATCACCTCCTGGGCCAGCGGCTGCGGCGGCTGACTATCGGCACCTTCCACGCCATTTGCTCCCGCACCCTGCGCCGTGAGGCAGAGCACCTGAATGTGAGCAGCGACTTCGTTATCTACGACCGCAGCGATCAACTGGGGCTCGTCCGCCAGGCCCTGACGGATCTGAATCTGGACGACAAGATGTACCGTCCGCAGGCCGTGCTGGGGACCATCTCCAAAGCCAAGAACGAGCTGATCGGGCCGGAGTCCTTTGCCCCTCAGACCTATTGGCAGGAGGTGGCTGGTCGAGTATACACCCGCTATCAAGAACTACTCCTGGCAAACAACGCCCAGGACTTCGACGATCTTTTGATGAACGCGGTTCGGCTCTTCACTCAGCATCCAGATGTCCTGGCCAAATACCAGCGGCGCTACTTTCACATCCTGGTTGACGAATTTCAGGATACCAACACAGCCCAATACGCGCTGGTCAAACGGCTGGCGGAGAAAAATGGCAATCTCTTTGCCGTCGGCGACGAGGACCAGTCAATTTACGCCTTCCGAGGCGCTGACTTCCGCAACGTGCACCGCTTTCGACGCGATTACCCCGATGCCAGGGTCATCCTTTTGGAACAAAACTACCGCTCGCCTCAGACCATCCTCGACGTGGCCAAGGCTGTCATCTCTCACAACGTCCACCGCACGCCCAAGAATCTGCGCACTGAAAAGGGCCGGGGCTTGCCCATCGTGGTCCAAGAGGCGTACGACGAGCAGGAGGAGGCCCAATACGTGGTAGATCAGATCGCCCGCTTGGTGGCCGGGGGGACCTGCCATCCTGGGGATTGTGCCATCATGTATCGCACCAATGCCCAGTCGCGCGTCCTGGAGGATGCCTTCGTCCGCGCGGGCCTGCCCTACAAACTGGTGGGAGCCACGCGATTCTACGCTCGCCGCGAGATCAAAGATGTCCTGTCCTACCTGCGCCTGGTACACAATCCCCACGACAGCGTCAGCCTGGCTCGCATCATCAACGTGCCCACGCGGGGCATCGGGGCGAAGACGAGGAGTTCCCTTGAAGAATGGGCTGGTGATTTGAAAGTGCCGATTCATACGGCCTTGCAGATGTTAAGAGAGGAGACCGATGGGGCTGCTGCTCCTTTTCCCACCTATGCTCGTAATGTCCTGGTGAAGTTCTCGGAGTTGCTGGACGAGTTGATGGCGGCACGGGAGAAGCTGAACGTGCTGGAGCTTTTGGACCTGATCCTGGAGAAGTCGGGGTATTCGGCCTACATTCGGGACGGCACGGAGGAGGGAGAGGATCGCTGGAACAACATCTTGGAGTTGCGCACCGTGGCTCGCGAGTACCTGGAATTGCCTCCGGAGATCTCCCTGACCATTTTCCTGGAAGAGGTGGCGCTGGTTTCCGAGGTTGATAACCTCGACGAGACGGCGAACGTCCCCACCCTGCTCACTTTACACATGGCCAAGGGCTTGGAGTTCCCCGTGGTCTTCATCGTGGGCCTGGAGGACGGACTCCTGCCCCACAGCCGTTCCTTCGACGATCCCGACGGCATGGAAGAGGAGCGGCGCCTCTGCTACGTGGGCATCACCCGGGCCAAGGAGCGCGTCTATCTACTTCACGCCTTTCGCCGCACCATGTACGGGGAGAGCCAGGTGGGTGAGCCATCTCGCTTCATCACCGATATCCCCGGCCACCTCATCGCGGGACGTGAGGAAGCGGCCCTTGGCGAAGAAGAGCCGCGCTACCGTTGGCAGGTACAGTGGCCCGTCGCCTCCGAACCTGCCGTGACGGGCCAATTCGAGACCGGGGATAGGGTGCGGCATCGCTTATTCGGGGAAGGCATCGTGATCGAGAGCAAAGTCGCGGGGAGCGACGAGGAAGTGACTGTGGTCTTCGAGGGAAAGGGAATCAAACGCCTGCTGGCCAGCTTCGCCAAACTGGAGAAACTGGAGGGTTGAACGCGGAGGCAGCCGCCGCCACGAAGCACCGGAGTCCTGAACTTGTTCAGGGGATTCACTACAGCGACAATCTGCAGACGAGAGGACCCCAACAAGTTGGGGACTCCCATCGGAAAAGGGATACAGACGACAAAAGCCGCCTGTTTCAAGCGCAGGCGGCTTTTTCGGTTGGATCCTATGAAACCAGGATGAGAGGGAAGAACCAGAGGATCAGAATTCGAGGAATTCTTCTGGATAGTGCGTCAAGTCCAGCTTTTCTTCGTCAGGTATCGGTCGTATGCCCCACTGTTGCATGGCCAGCGCACCAAAAAGGATGTCAATCGAAGTCCCCTTCTCATCCTTTCCGATCTCGTCAATGACCATCGCGTGAGTTGATATCTGTCGCCCTTCCACTTCAGCTTCGAGGAGTGCTGTTTCAGTTGTTTCCTTGACTGTCCCGCCTATTGTACTTCGAAATGGTCGCCGAGTTTTTGTGGTTGTCAACACTGAAGCGACATCCGCAGTGACGTAGGTATTGCGGGCGCCTGTATCAAACAGTGTCCAGCACTCCCTGCCATTGACTTGAATCATTTGGCGAATTCTTTCCACCGCCAAACACCTTTCTCAATTAGCCTGACTCGTGGCAAGTCGCAGACTGGATGACTCTGGGGTGGCGGCCTAGTCGCAAGTCTCCCCCCAGTGCGCCGCCACCAGCATGATGTCCACGACGTCAATGTCGCAGTCATCGTCGAGGTCGTAGATAACCAATGGTGCTAGTTTGGGGCATTTTGGGCTACTTATGTGAAATCAAAGTGCAAAGTGTGGGGTTCAACCCACTAGATGTAGTGTTTTCAGAGCGGTCTTCCCCTATATCTGGAACTAGCACCAAAGGTTAGATAGGATCGTAGTCGGGGTCGCCAACGGAGGTATTCCAACGGCTGACCACCAGCAGGATGCCCATGATCACTAACGGGTTTTCTCAGCAGCGGGAGATAGACCTGATGGGTAAATGTTGGCGTAGGTGTAGCAGTCGGCGTGCTGGTTACCGTCGCGGTAGGCGTAGCCGTTGGGGTGTTGGTCACCGTTGTCGTAGGCGTGTCGGTGGGTGTTGGAGTGACGGTCAGTGTCAGGGTGTGAGTAGCCGTCGGAGTGCGTGTCTTGGTCGGTGTCGGGGTATGGCTTGCTATCGGCGTGGGTGTGTCGGTCGGCGTGGGGGTGGGTGTTGGCGTCGGGGTGGGCTCCATCCGGAGCTCACCGTCTTGCCATTCCGCTGGCAATGGTTGACCTGAGGCGTCGGCCAGGTTTACCTGCGTTATATCCAACGGTGTGCTTCCAGATGCTCCTGGAGCAACGGTGTATTCGACTGACAGAATCGCACCTGCTCCTGGAGTGATTGGTACCCCACTCAGGTTGAACAAGAGGATGTGGTACTCCACGGCTGACGGATCGCTATCGTCCTTTGTAGACGACACTGACCAATCACTCGTTCGAGAAGTGGTAGCTATGGAGCCTATATCCACTAGCCCACCCAGCGAGTCGTAGTTGAACCACATCTCAACCGCGTAGGTCTCGTCGTCGTTGTTGAGGTCAACGTCGAACATTCCGCTGGTTCCAGGGTCCACGTCCACATAAGGCATGCTCACCACGTTACTACTGTCCAGCAGTCCTAAACTTCTACTCGACTGCCCCCCTCCGCATGTTCCCAGGATCAGGCAGATCAACCGCTGCAAATCGAACACGTTCCATTGCCCATCTCCTCCTGGCGGAGGCGCAATGTCTGCACACACCCACCACTGCTCCGGGTATAGGTCCGGATCTGGCTGTGGCGTGTGCAGGATCATGTTGATCAGGATTTGCAGGTCAAAGATGTTGACTTCATCGTCGTCGTTGATGTCCCCTTCCGGTTCACAGAGCGATGTCACGGTGAACAGTCCAACGTCTGTGAAGTCTGCCGGAATAGAACCTCCGATTGCATCCGCCAACAGCACGTTACTGAACGTTAAGTCTGTCGTGTCGCCTCCATTAGCTGACGCATCCACGTCGAACAGCAACTCGAGAATAGGCCCCGTCCCCGGCTGAATCGTCCCCCCGCTCAAGTCGAGCAGGAGAATGTGCGCCATGGCCGCCGACGGGTTCGAATTATCAACTACGATCTGCACCTGGAAATCCTGAGTTCGTGATGTCGTGTTGACCCCACTTGCTGTTACACCTATCGTTTCGTCGTACATGACCCACAGCTCCGCCGAAGCGATTGGCGTTGTGTTGTGCGACTGGTTGTCCACGGAGATGGTCACTGGATTGCCCGTGCTACCGGGCGCTCCATCGCCGTCTTCGATTGTCACAATCACCGCTTCCCCTGGCGTGGGGGTGTTGGTCACCGTCGGTGTAGCTGTCGGGGTGGGCGTGTTGGTCGGTGTCGAAGTGTGAGTCACCGTCACCGTTGTGCGGGTCGGCGTTGGCGTGCTCGTTGGCGTGGGTGTGTTTGTCGGCGTTGCTGTCGGCGTGTTCGTCGGTGTGTTCGTGGGCGTGCTAGTTGATGTCCTGGTCGGTGTGGATGTCTTGGTCGGTGTTGGAGTGTGAGTTGCTGTTGGCGTAGGTGTGCTGGTTGGTGTCGGGGTGTGAGTCGCCGTAGGTGTCGGTGTCTTGGTTGATGTTGGAGTGTGAGTTGCTGTCGGCGTGGGCGTGGCGGTTGGCGTGCTCGTCGGGGTGGCCGTGGGCGTCGGCGTGGCTGTGGGGGTGGGTGTAGCCTGGAACAGTTCGGCGCTGCTGAGATAGCCGCCATGATAGCCCCCCGCCACCAGCACCTCGCCGTTCGGTAGCAGCGTCGCCGTGATGCCACCACAGGCAGTGTTCATGCTGCCGGTGGCACTCCAGGTGCCCGTGGTCGGGTCGTACACTTCGGCGTTGCTAGGGCAACTGGAAGGGGCCTCATGTCCCGCCACCAGCACCCGGCCATCTGGCAACAGTATCGCCGGGGGCCCACTGCGCGTCGTACTCATGCTGCCTGTATTGCTCCAGATGCCTGTGTCCGGGTCGTACACTTCAGCGCTGCTGAGGAAGCTGCCGTGATTATACCAGCCTCCTGCCACCAGCACCTTGCCATCCAGCAGCAGCGTCGCTGCGAAATAGTCGCGGGCGGTGTTCATGCTACCGGTATTGCTCCACGTGCCCGTGCCCGGATCGTACAGTTCGGCGATGCTGAGCCAGTTGTCGAAGCCACTCTTGCCCCCTACCACCAGCACTTTGCCGTCCGACAGCCGTATCGCCTTGTGATTCTTGCGGGCGGTACTCATGCTGTTGGTGGCGGTCCAGGCGCCCGTGGCCGGGTCGTACACTTCGGCACTATCGAGATAGCCGTATGAACGATCGCTACCTCCCGTTACTAGCACTTTGCCGTCCGGCAGCAGCGTCGCCGTGTGAATAGCGCGGAGGGTGTTCATGTTGCCGGTGACGCTCCAGATACCCGTGGCCGGGTCGTATACCTCGGCGCTGTTAAGGTGGCTGCCGTTATAGCCTCCCGCCACCAGTACTCTACCGTCCCCCAGCAGCGTCATCGTATGATGAATGCGGGCGATGTTCATGCTGCCGGTGGCGGTCCAGGCGCCCGTGGCAGGGTCGTACACTTCGGCGCTATCGAGATAGCCACTGTCATTTATGCCCCCCACCACCAACACTTTGCCGTCCGGCAGCAGCGTCGCCGTGTGACCTTCGCGGGCGGTGTTCATGCTGCCGGTGATGCTCCATTCACCAGTTGGCGTGCCCGTCGGCGTTGCGGTAGGCGTGTCGGTCGGTGTTGAAGTGAGTGTCGGGGTATGAGTTGTAGTCGTTGTAGGGGTCGATGTAGGTGTGGGAGTTTGAGTCGGTGTTGGGGTAGCTGTCGGCGTATGAGTTCGCGTGGGTGTTGGGGTTATAGTCATCACCCGGATAGACGAAACCTTGTCGTTGCCAATGTGATTATCTCTCAGGTCTGAGTCATCGCCGGTGAAGTCTTCCGATGGTTCCACATAGTTTGGATGTTCATAGAGTATGGCAACATAACCACTGGGGACTTTGATGGAGGAGACTCTATTATCACCGATGTAGTTCCCACTGAGATTCGGGTCATCGTTAATGAAGGTCTCGCACTTCCCTCCGAAGCCAGTGTCTCCATAGAGTGCTACAGCGGGGTAGACGCGAAGGGATGTAATGGTATCACTGCCTATGGGGTTATCGCGCAAGTCAGGGTCATTGTGTTTGAAAGGCTCGCCGAAACCTCCATAATTCGGATGCTCAAAAACCGTGGCCATGAAAGGCCCACGTATCCCAATCGAAGTCGCCATGTCATCATACTCGTCAGGAAGATTACCATCATCACCGGTGAAAGTCCTGCACCTTCCGCCAAAGTTCTCGTGCTCACAGAGAGTAGCTCCCTCATCGGCTGGAGGAGCTGACGTAGAGGTAGGGGTGGGCGTGGATGTTGGCCCGGGAGTGACTGGAGTGTTCGTTGGGGTGGGAGTGGGGCCGCCGTCACAACTCAGCTTCCTTGCACCCTCATAGCACTGGCCCGGGGGTGAACCACAGGGCGGATAGCACGCACAACCGCTGTAAAAATCAGGATCGCCAGGGGGAAACCATGTGTTCCACCATATGTCAGACAGGTCGCGTATGCAGACCGGGTTTGAACCACTCTTGACATGGAAATGCAAGTGGGCACCCCAGTCACCTCCTGAGCTTCCTGATTTACCAATCTGCTGCCCCTTTGCAGGACGCTGGTCAACCGAAACCCATATCTCGGAGAGATGTGCATACCAACTGTCCATCCCATTATCGTGGTGAAGTTTTATGCTCCATCCGTAGCCGCTGGGGTCCCAGCCAGCGAACGTGACATTTCCTACCTCTGTGGCTTTGACTGGTGTTCCTGCCGGCACTACAAGATCGATTGCTTCGCCTGCATTGCCAGTGTGTAATCCTTCTCCTGGGCCATTGCTGATCGCATAGCTTCCATCACATGGCAAGCGAAAACCGCCAGGCGCCATAAGGGAAATACTGCCTGGCGGTTCATAAGAGTCTTGTGGATACAAGTGTTCCACCATCTCTTGAGATCGGTCGTAGGGGATAGTAAACGCGAAGCTCTGCAAGATTACTGGCAGTTCTGGGGGAAAGGTTGAGTCCGATGCCGTCATTGTCACGAAGTAAACCTTTGTCCCTCTTGGGATATAGGCAGTCTGGACAAGAGTTTCTCCACGCTGGTAGATCTGCTGCACGGTGCGGATACCATTGACCACCAAGTCATTCTGCTGTACAAGTGGCGGTAACATCCACTCAGCAGGTTGCACCCATTCTTCTAGGCTCTGGGTAGGTGATTTGTCATGCAAGAATACACCAACTTCAACTTTCGCAAAGCCAGCCTGCCTTCGCGTGATAGATCTGTCGACAATCCCATTGATTGGGTAATTAGAAATCGTTGCAACGTCCCCACCCTCAGATCGCTTTGTCGGATAGAGAAACCAATCCGGTGGGTAACGTATTACAAACCCATAGTTTAGGTCGTCGTACAGCAACCAGTTAGGTGTGACTCGGTCCACCGGTGTCACTCCAGGATCAGGCCTCGCCAGCGACACACCGGTTACCTGAGGCATGGCCAGCAAAAGCAAGGCCATGAGCAGAAGCAAGGCAACAGTCAAGAGGTTAGCAGTTCTTCGGTTATGCTTCATCGCATTTTCCTCCTTCTTTTTGTAACAAAAACACCAGCCTCAGGGCACGCAAGGGCGCGGCCTGGCAGCAACGGATAACGAGCGAATAAGCGGATAGGGGCCCGCGCCAGTTCATCCGTTTATTCGCTGCCCATCCGTTGCCTCACAGCAGCCGCAGCCTGGTCACGCGGGGGTCAATGATCACCTCATCCGCCTCGAAGTCGAGTTTGAAGCGCCACTTTTGCATCGTGGCCGCACCGACGATGAGCCGACCTGAGAGACCAGGGATGACCATGAACTCATCTGAAAAGCGGTAGCCGTCCAGGTGAAAGTCCAATCGCACTGCTTCCTTCACCTGCACTGTTCTCCCTGCCTCTGCCGTCTCCAAAGAGAGGGGGCTGGGGAGAGGCTCCAGCACTCCCAATCCCTTGGCTAGGTCCCGATCAAGGCAAGAGTAGGTGGCCCCGCTGTCGAATAGGCCGACCAGTACGTGCTCCCCTTTGGAACCTACCAGCTTGATCTCTTTCTCGATGATGGCCATTGGTTGCACCTCCTCGTATAATCAAAACGCCAGCCTTGGGCACGCAAGAGTGCAGCCATGGCTGGCGTCGGAGTTGAGAGTTTGGGTTGGCTGCTTTGGCCTGGCACTGCCAGAAGCGCACCTTTACACTCGATTCGTTTTATTCTGAACCTGTACTGAGCCTTGTCCTGAGCTCTGTCGAAGGGCTGTCGAAGTATTCGTTGCAGTGTTAGTGGGCCCACTTGGACTCGAACCAAGAACCGACCGGTTATGAGCCGGTTGCTCTGCCATTGAGCTATGGGCCCAACAGAGCGGGAGACGAGATTTGAACTCGCGACAGCCTGCTTGGAAGGCAGGAGCTCTACCCCTGAGCTACTCCCGCATCAGTCGGGGCGGGCGGACTTGAACCGCCGACCTCAGCGTCCCAAACGCTGCGCGCTGGCCAACTGCGCTACGCCCCGCCTGCTAATAGTATAAACTATTTGCCCCAAAACGTCAAACTCTCACCTCACCCAGGAGATACTCTGATCCAGCCAATCGGGGAACTCAGGCCCAAGGTCGAAGACTTTGGTCTGCTCGCTGCCGTCGGGCTTCATGAGGTAAAGCCCCCAGCCCCCATCCCGGTCGGAGAGGAAGGCGATGTGTTGACCATTGGATGACCAGGCGGGGAGGCCGTCTCTGGCGTCATTCATGGTCAGCCGCCTGACTTCTGGAAAGGGCACTCCAACTGTGTAGACCTCCCAGTTGCCGTCGTGATCGGACATGTAGGCGATTTTCGTCCCGTCGGGAGACCAGGCGAGGCCGGTATCGCGGGGGTCAGCGGTAATCAAGATGGGACTGGATAGGTTCTCGTCGGTGGTAAAGCGGATGCCGCAGTTTCCGCCCCCCTCGTTGCAGCCCGTGTAGGCCAGGTTGCCTTCGGGCCCCCAGGCCGGCGACCAGCCAGAGACTAGCTCCCTGGCCTCCCCCTGCTCATCAGCAGAGGTGACATAAATCCGCCAGGTATTCTGTACCACGTTGTAGATGACGAAGGCCATGCGCTTCCCGTCGGGCGACCAGGTGGGGAAGCCAGCCTCATCCGAGGCGGTGATGCTTGTCTCGTTGTTCCCGCCGATGTCCACGACGTACAAACCGGGCTTCTGGCTCTGTCGCGAGCGAAAGGCGATTCGTTTCCCGTCAGGGCTAAAGCGCGGTTGGTCAGCAGAACTGGCCACTCTTATCCAGTGCATGTCCTCGGCATATACAACGAAGATGTCGTAGACTCCCCTCTCTTGATCGTAGACCGGCAAGGCGATTTTGCCCAGCGGTAAACTGGCGGCGTATTCGGGGACAACGGTGCTGATGATAGCAGGCGTCGGTGCTACTCCCGAACAAAATCGGTTGGCTTCAGATCTTTTCTCTTCCCCAGCTTGCTCAGGTTGGATTTCGAGGGCCAGTGAGTATTGGTCCTCCGCCGAACACCACTCGCCTCGGTTGACGTATAGGTCTCCTTTGGTGATGTAGGCATCATGGAGTCGCTGTTTTACGTCCATGTATTCGGGCTCAATGCCGTATAATTCTTGAAAGTTGGTGATGGCCTTATCCCAGTCGGCACCCCAGTAACTTATGGCTGTCAGGTAGAGTGCGGCCAATTTCCTTTGCTTGAGGACATCTTCCTGGGCTGGCTTCAGTTCCAGAGCCTTGTCCAGGGAACGCAGGGCTTCCTCTAGCCGTCCCTCGTTGATCAGGGCTAATCCCTGGTCATAGTAGGTCGCGAAGAGCAGCTTCTCCACAGCCTCAGGCTTATAGTCAGCATCGAGAGCGCGCAACTGCTCCAGCGCGAGGACCACGTCATCCCATTTGCCTTCGTTGTAAAAGGTTTGGGCCTGACTGAATAGGTCAGCCACGACCTGTTTATGCATCTCAACCGTGGGCGTTTCCTGGGCTTCGAGCCTGGTTTTAGTTTCACTCAACTGCTCCGCGGCGTCTCGGTAATCTGACACCAGGCGCAGAGTCAGTTCCAGCTCGGCTACGGCCAGTTCGTACTCACCGTTCTCCAGGTGAGCCAGGCCCGCAGTGTAATGCTCCTCCGCTGTCTCCAGCGTCAGACGGTTGCGCTCTTGCAGCCCGTGGTAGACTCCCAGAGCCCCGATACCCAGGATGACCACGAGCAGGAGAATGACCACCAGGGCTAGGCCCTTAAGCCAGGTTGGGGCTGTTCGGCGAGGTCTTGTCTGCGTGGCGATACCTCCCCCTCTGTTAATGGATGAATTATATCCTTTTTCGGCTATCTTGTCCAATTGGCCTTGACTTGTATCTCGTATGGTGATATTATATGGCTGAAACGTAAAACGCGAAACGTAAGGGGGCGAATATGTTCCAGAAGGCTTTCGAAGCCATCCGTGAAGAGTTGTCAGGGCAGGCGGCTAAGGGCTACGTGATGGACATCACCCGCTATCACCGCATGCAGGCCAGCCCCGGTTTCCGCCAGGCGGCACACTATTGCCTGGAACGCTTGCGCCAGGCGGGCGTTCAGGCCGAGGTCCTGGCCTTCCCGGCCGATGAGAATACGCGGTACTGGTCGGCGCAGATGTTCCAGGAGTGGGAGGCTACGGAGGCCACCTTGTATCTCGTCGAGCCAGAGGACGAGCGGCGCAAGCTGGCCGATTTCCGCGACTGCCCCATCTCCCTCATCCAGCGCAGCGCGCCCTTTGAAGGAGAAGCGGAGGTGGTTCTCCTGGAGGACGGCGAAGAGGAAGCGGATTATGAAGGGCTGGCCCTGAAGGGCAAAGTGGTGTTTACGAAAGGTGATTTGGACCGGGTGCGTGAGTTGGCCGTGGAGAGACGCGGCGCTGTGGGCATCATCTCCGACGGCATGAGAGAGACACCGCCCGCCCGCGGCCGAATGGACGTACCCGATGCTCTCCAGTACACCTCCTTTTGGTGGATGGGACAAGAGAAGAAGTGCTTCGGCTTTGTCCTCTCGCCACGGGAGGGTGAGAAGCTGCGCCAATTGATCGAGAAGCAGGCTCAGGATGGGGAGCCGCCAGTCAAGGTTCGGGCCAAAGTGGTCAGTCGTTTGTACGATGGCGAGATCGAGGTGGTCTCCGCTCTGATACCGGGAGAGACAGTTCAAGAGATAGTGATCTTGGCCCATCTTTGCCACCCCCGGCCCTCGGCCAATGACAACGCCTCCGGATCGGCTGCGGCGCTGGAGATCGCCCGCACCTTGCAAAAGCTGATTGACGATGGGAAGTTGGCCCAGCCCAGGCGAGGCATCAGATTTCTGTGGGTGCCTGAGATGACGGGCACCTACGCCTACCTGGCTACCCATGAGGACGAGATCGAGCGCCTGGTGGCCGGCCTCAATCTGGACATGGTGGGCCAAAACCAGGAGCTGTGCGGAAGCTCCTTTCTCATCGAGCGCCCGCCCCAGGCTATGTCCTCCTTTGCCCCCGCTCTCTTGGAGCGCCTGCGGGAGGAGCTTTTGGGCGAGACCGCAGCCCTGGGGGGGACGGGAGAGTACGCCCTTTTCCGCCACGCCGTGATCCCTTTCTCCGGCGGCAGCGACCACTATATCCTGTCCGATCCCTCGGTGGGGGTGCCGACGCCCATGATCATCCAGTGGCCCGACAAGTTCTACCACACCTCCGAAGATACCCCCGACAAAGTTGACCCCGCCATGCTGGGCCGCGTGGGAAGCCTGGCTGCAACCTACGCCTATTTTCTGGCCAACGCCGGCCAGAACGAGACCGCCTGGCTGGGCTACGAGATGGTGGCCCGCTTCAAGCGGAACCTCGTGCAGTTGGTTCAGGAAAAGGTCACCGAGAGGACAGAGGGTAGAGGGACTGTCACCTTACTTCGCAAGAAGGTTGCCTATCTGGTTGAGCGGGAGCGGCAAGCTCTGGCCTCGTTGAAACGTCTGAGCCCTGAGATCGCCGTTGACGGGTGGCAGGAGGAAGTGGCCGAATTCGCCGAGAGGGAGTCGGCCAGAGGTGAGGAGGCCATCGGGGCCTGGGCGGAGGGGCGGGATTTGGCCGAACTGCCGGAGGCATCGAAGAGGGAACTGGACGCATGGGAGGAGAAGGCGGCGAGAATCGTGCCCCAGCGGCTATATCGCGGCCCCGTCTCCTTGCGTTCCTATCTTCTTAGCCAACTGGGCGAGGAAGAACGGGAGCAGGTGTGGCAGTTGCGCAAAGAACACAAGAAGGGATTTTTTACCTTGCCTACCCTGGCCGTGTATTGGACTGATGGGAAGCGCACTCTGCTGGAAATCGCCGACTTGATAGAGCTGGAGACTGGCCAGCGCGACGTGGAGCTCCTGGTGGAATACTTCCAGACCCTGGCCAAGCTCAACCTGATCGAATTGTAGAAAGGTGCAACGCACTTCGGAAGTGCGTTGCACCTTTATCCAGTGAGGAGCGTCGAGATGTACCTTGAACCGAGGAAGAGGAGGAGGAAGCGGTCTTCGCCCCTGCGCGTGCTCATCCTGTTGATACTCATCGCCGCGGGCCTGTACATCATAACTCAACAGCCCGATTGGGTGCGCCCCTTCAAGCCTACCCCAATCCCCACCAGGACTGCCCAATCGTACCTGGTGGACGGCCAGGCGTTTTTCCGAGAGGGAAAGATAGATGAGGCCATTGAAGCCTACGAGAGGGCGACGGAACTCGCCCCTGAGGATGCTACGGCCTATGTGCACCTGGCCAGGCTGTTGACGCTGCGTGGCCGCGCCAGCGAGGCCGTGCACCTGGCCCGACGAG
>Ga0307437_1001686_pt1 | contig 14459 bp, 15 predicted proteins | sample SalMarWE160390MG_FD_202146 | JGI IMG/M metagenome (GOLD analysis project Ga0307437, IMG submission 202146) | Salt marsh sediment microbial communities from the Plum Island Ecosystem LTER, Massachusetts, United States - WE1603-90 | ecosystem: Environmental > Aquatic > Marine > Intertidal zone >...
TCGGTGATGGTATTGGCTGTTGCTTGGATCAAGACGTATGGCCTTTTCGAACTCTAACGCAGCGGCTTTTGCAACAGAAGGCCCTAATTCGAGAAGGCTCTTTGCCCTCTGAAAATGCATTTGCCCATAGAAGGGGAGAAGCAAGAGAAGAGAAACCACTAATGCTCCCGCAAACCCTAAAGCAGGGTAAAGAATTTTTCCCTTGCCTTTTACCGTTATGGAATACCCCCTATCCTGCGTCTGAGCACCAAGAGCTAAGGCCAGAACGGCAAACCCTGGCAGCGTGACACTAGAAAGGTAAAACTCAAAATCGAAGGCATGATGAATAAAAAAGGCCATCCCCGCCACCATCAGGGACACCGTCCAGATCCTCAAGTTTTTGTCTTTTGATACTTTAAAGACTCGCACTGTTCGCCAAAGCCACCAGCAAGCAAACCATAAGAAAACAATGGTACCAATTATCCCCATCTCCACCCCCAATTGGAGGTAGGTGTTGTGGGTGTGGTGTACAATATTCACTCCTGGTCGCTGATATGCGGGATAAACGAAGCCGAAGGTATGCAGCCCCTTCCCCAGCAAGGGGGCATCCTTGATCATCTCTATAGTAGTGCCCCAGTTTAAGACCCTGAGTATCATGGGATTATTTGCTATGGACGCAAATGGGTTATCCGCCCTCGTGAGGCTCAGCCCGGCAAAGATCAAGACCAGCACCAAAGCCAAACCGCCGAGGAGAGAAAACAGATATCGAGCCCTTACACGCTTTATATAACCTACATAGACAAAGATAAAACAACCACAGGCGAGGATCAGGGAGAGCCACCCGCTGAAGGACTTGGTCAGATAAAGGGCAAAGACCTGCAGCGCCACGGCTAACCCGAAAGGATATCTGAGCCACCCTTTATTGGTAAGGACGAAGGCCGTGCTCACGGGGATGCTTATCCCCAAGAAGGCGGCGAAGTGACTGGGTAACAAGAAGGAGGAAAAAATCCTTCCCCCCTCCAGGCGTCCAAGAATATCCTCTTTGAGAGGAGAAGGGTAAAAAATCTCCACTTCCCCTATCTTACCTATAAGATGCTGGAATCCCCAAAAGTGCTGATAAAGACCGTAGAGAGAGGTCAAGATGCCCAGGATAACAACTGCCAAGGCGATCCATCGCTGCTCTTTAAGAGAAACGATCTGGGCAACGAGAAAATAAATCGCTACGTAGCACACTAATTGGAGAAAGAAATCCCGGCTGACGACATAGTCTATGGAATGAAAGGTATAAAAAATAGCCAGAACAAAAAAAATCACGGGGGGAATGGGGAAAGCTATCTTCCTGATCTCTAACGCCCCCTTTGTTATCCCTCCATAGAACCACAGAAAGAGGGCCCAACACACAAGGATTATTTGTAAGGTAGAGGACCAAAAAAATATATGAGGGGAAAATATGGTGGCGGCAAAGAGGGAACTGATGATTAATACGAATATAGCCTTAATAGTATCTCCGGATATTCATAAATTTACGTGGCTTCAGCGCAATTCTTCCCATGTTTTATCACTATTCCAAGTGCTTCCATTATCAGAAGAATACTCTTGGTCACCATCTTGGTCAATCCGAAAATAAAAATCGCCATCCTGCTTGTCCTGGGAGTCGGCAGTGACCGTGTACGCGGTATTGGAGGTTCTAGCAATAGCTATATCGTAATTATCGCCCCCCATATCTGCGGAACAACCTGCTAATACAGTAACACCCCCATCAACGAAGTCACTTGCATAAAAACCTTTCTCCGCCCGGTACATCTCCTGCGCGGCCCTGACTGTCTCTAAGGCGGTAAAGGCATCTGAACGGCGAGACCTGGTGACATAATCATTGTATGCAGGAATAGCAACGGCAGCCAGGATCCCCACGATGACTACCACGATCATGACTTCGATAAGGGTAACTCCTTCTTTCCCCCTCATTGTCGTTCCCCCTTGCTCATGTGTAGACCGGCAAAATAATTCTCATTATCAAAAACAGCGGGCAAAATCTGCGTCTACCTCTTGCAAACACCCAACTAGCTAGGCATCGATGACGATGAACACAGGATTTTTCCTTGCACTCACTATCTATTTTCTAGGAATAAACATGGCATCTATGGTGGTCTTTGATATAACCCAGGTTTTCCCATAACCAGTTTCAGTACTGTAAGTAACCAGCATCCATAATTCACCCTCGGGGTTGACAAGGCTGAGGTCTAAGTTAGGGTTGAAATTAGCAACGATTGCGATGCTATAATTTCTATCACCAGTGTTGTTCAACGTGACGGCAGCATACTCCTCGGTGAAGTATGCAAGATTATTGGAACCATAGGACTGCAATGGGAAAAACCCCAGTACCGAATGATACTCATCTGCACCCGTGGCGATGGCACCAAAGACAGTCAGTACCTCGGACATCCGCGCCCTTTTGACGTAGTCATTGTAGGCCGGAATGGCGATGGCGGCCAGGACACCTACGATGGCCACCACGATCATGAGCTCGATCAGCGTAAAGCCCTTCTTTGATCTTACCCTATTAATGTACACTCCATCCCCCTAACCCAATCTTTACCAAACACCAATAATGATGGTGAGTCAGGCCTTGAAATTTTAACGCTCGTCAACTTTCAAGGCCTGACCACCCTTTGCGCTCGGCATTACGCTCTTCTTACTATGATTTTAACTTCTACTAGCTTCTTACTTTTTCGGCAGAAATTTTTCAGGGAGGTTGCCGACATATGACTTACTATAGCCTGTATCATTATCAAAGTCGATCATTATGTTCAAGTTGCAGCTTACGACTGGTGTTATGTTGAATGTTGCTACAAAGCCACAATTGTCATTATCCACGTAATCATACACCCAGTTATTAGCATAGTCATCACTTACAGCAGCAAAGGCGGTAACACCGTTTGCAAGGGCATACGGTTTCGTCTCAGCCGGGAAACGCCCTGCGGATGCATGATACTCCGTTGCCGAAGTGCTCAAGGCGTCCATTGCAGCAGTAACCTCACTAAGCTTCGATTTGACCGTGTAGTCGAGGTAGGCCGGGATGGCGATGGCGGCCAAGATACCGACGATGGCCACCACGATCATGAGTTCGATCAACGTAAAACCTTTTTTGTTCCTAATCCTCTTAAACATGTTCTTCCTCCTTTAGTCTTTTATATACTAATAAATTAGGTCATTCCTCATTGGGTGATATCCACTATACCCCCTTGATTAAGGTTTCTATGGCGCATTTCACCCCCTTTCTCTTAATCCACACCCCTGTTATAAAGCAAAGATCATGCCATAAATACATACATACCCCCCCTTGCCAGCCCTTGAAGACCCTCACCGTGGTCTCCTCCCCTCAAAAAAGGGCGGCAAAGGTGACAATTTTGGTCATTTCTGGTGACAAAAAATTGCATTTTGTGCCAGCTATGCCTTGTAATCCTCGCCGAGGCCTCTCTCAATCCGCTGACTTTGATCTTTTCAATCCCCGGTTTCTGTGTTATGATTATAGCATGGATTTTCAAGAATACAATACTTTTTCTGATGACCGGAAAAAGAAACAACGGGCAAGAAAATCCTTCTTGGTGCTTGTCCCCTGCCTTATCCTCGCCTTTCTGTTGATCGGTCTGGGGACGTATCTCTATTTCTCCTTTACCCTCCCCCCCCTTAAATCGTTGGAAGATTACAAGCCGCCCATCATCACCAAGGTCTTCTCCGCAGACGGGGAGCTGGTCGGGGAGTTCTGCAAGGAACACAGAATCGTGGTCCCCATTGAGCAGATTCCCGAGGTCCTCAGCCAGGCCTTTGTGTCGGCCGAGGACGACAAGTTCTTCCAGCACAAAGGGATCTCCTACCTCAGTATCCTGCGGGCCATGGCCAGAAACGTCCTGGCGGGCAAGATCGTCCAAGGGGGGAGCACCATCACCCAACAGGCGGTCCGCTCCATGCTCCTGTCCAGGGAGAGGACATTTTCCAGAAAGACCAGGGAGCTCATGCTGGCTCACAGGATAGAGAAGTATCTCACCAAGGAGGAGATCCTCTATGTCTATCTGAATCAGATCTATCTGGGACACGGAAACTATGGGGTGGAGTCAGCCGCCCGAGACTACTTCGGCAAAAGGGGTGAGGAGCTTACCCTCCCCGAGGCCGCCCTGCTTGCGGGCCTCCCCCGGGCGCCGGAGAACTATTCGCCGATCCGTCACTTCCAGCAGGCCAAACAACGCCAGGCCTATGTATTGGGGCGCATGGTCGAAGAAGGCTATATCACCCAGCAAGAGGCCGATGAGGCCTATCAGGCCCCCTTAGAGATCCAATCGAGGGAAAACAAATTCCTGAACATCGCCCCCTATTTCACCGAGTATGTCAGAATATACCTCCAGGAACACTATGGTGATGATGCCCTCTACGCCCAGGGCCTCCAGGTCCATACCGCGCTTGACCTGAAGAAACAGAAGGCAGCTCAACAGGCCCTGCAGACCGGGCTCACGGATCTGGATAGGAGACAAGGCTATCGAGGCCCTGAGAAGGCATTACAGGAAGAAGAGATCGACGCCTTTTGTCAGGAATGGGCCCAGAAGCTCACGGAAAACCCCATTAAAAAAGGTGAGATCTACGAAGGCGTGGTAACAGGAATTGCCAAAGACAAAAAGAAGGTATGGGTTCGGATCGGAAACAGCAAGGGATACATCCCCTTTGCAACGATGCAGTGGGCGCGCAGCCCTGATACCGAGGTGAATTATAGCGATGCCCAGCTGAAGGACCCCTCTCAGGCCCTCAAGAAGGGATACGTCATACGGGCTCGGGTGCAGGAGATACCACCTAAGGGGTTATTGAAACTGGAGCTGGAACAGGAGCCCGCAGTCCAAGGGGCCCTCATCTCCATGGAGATCCCCACGGGATATATCCGGGCCATGGTGGGAGGAAAAGACTTTTTGACAAGTCAGTTCAACCGTGCCCTGCAGGCCCGCCGCCAGCCCGGATCCGCCTTTAAACCCATCATCTACGCCGCTGCCCTGGACAGGGGGTTGACTCCCGCTTCCATCATTCTTGATTCCCCGGTCATCTACTACGACGCCCTCAAGGAAGGTGATTGGAAGCCCAAAAACTTTGAAGAGAAATTTCACGGTCCTACCACGCTGAGGACCGCCTTGACCAAATCCAGAAATGTGGTAACCATCAAGGTGATGCGGGATGTCGGTATCCCCTACGCCCTCAAGTATGCCCAGAGACTGGGGATAGAATCGCCCTTGACCCCTGACCTCTCCCTCTCTTTAGGTTCCTCAGAGGTCATCCCTTTGGAGTTGGTGAGGGCATATGCGGTATTTGCCGCCCGCGGGCACCTCCTCACCCCTCTCTTCATCAAACAGGTGGTGGATCGGGATGGGGAGATCCTGGAGGAACATCACCCCCTGCCTCTGGAGGCAGATCTCGGCACCGGAGCGGGGGCGATAATCGAAGAAGACCTGAAGAGCGGAGAGGTGGATATGTCCCCCCAGGTGATCAGCGAGCAGACCGCGTACATCATGACGAGTCTTCTGGAAGGGGTGGTACAGCAGGGGACCGGCTGGAGGGCGAAGGCCCTGGGCCGCCCCTGTGCGGGAAAAACCGGCACCACCAATGAATATAGCGACGCTTGGTTTGTCGGCTACACCCCCGATTTGATCACGGGGGTGTGGGTGGGGTTTGATGAAAAGAAGCCCTTGGGGAAGTTTGAAACGGGCTCCCGGGCCGCCTCGCCCATCTGGCTCTCCTTTATGCAGAGGGCCCTGGCCGGAACGCCGGCGACGAACTTTCCCATCCCCGAGGGGATCGTCTTTGCCAAGATCGATCCCAAGACAGGGCTGCTTGTATCCCCTGGTGCAAAAGAGTTCGTGTTCGAGTGCTTTAAAGAAGGGACTCAACCCACTCAGTATGCCAGCGAGGCCTCCTCCGCTGAAGACGAGGACTTCCTGAAATCGGACACGGTCTTGGGGAGAGACTAAAAACCAAAGCGAAGAGATATCCTCACCGCCTTCCCACCTATACAATCCTTTACAATCCTTCACATACATCCAACACCTTTATCATAGAGGTAACCTATATATCCAACCGCACCGTTCAGACCTTACAACAGGCCACATAGTGTCCGGGAGAGACCTCCGTCAAAGGCGGGTTCTGTCGGCGGCATTGCTTCGACACTTGAGGACAGCGGGCCTCAAAGGGACAACCAGCGGGAGGAGAAACAATACCGGGTAGCTCGCCCGAAAGGGGGGATGCAATCCCACGTCGGCTGGGGTCCGGCTGGGGGATGGCCTTGAGCAGGACCTGGGTATAGGGATGAAGGGCCTGCCGATAGATCTCCTCACGGGAGGCGAGCTCCACAATCCTACCCAGGTACATGACAGCTACCCTCTGGCTGATGTAACGCACCACGCTGAGATCGTGAGATACAAAGAGGTAGGTGAGGTGGAATTTCGCTTGGAGTTCCTGTAAGAGGTTCAGGATCTGGGCCTGAATGGAGACATCCAGGGCGGAGACCGGTTCATCAGCGACGATAAATTGGGGGCGCAGGGCAAGGGCCCTGGCGATGCCGATGCGCTGCCGCTGCCCCCCGCTGAACTCGTGCGGATAACGATAAAGATGATCCTCTTCCAACTCAACTGCTTCCAAGAGCCGCCGGATCTCTTCCTCCCTCTCACGCTTGCTCTCAAAGACACGGTGGATGATCAGCGGCTCCTCGATGATCTGCTTCACGCGTTTGCGGGGATTCAGTGAGGAATAGGGGTCCTGGAAGACAATCTGGGCCTTTTTGCGCAGCTGTCGAAGTTGCTTTCCCTGAAGCCCCCCGATTGCCTCTCCCTCGAAATAGATATCTCCCTCGGTGGGATCTTCCAGCCGCAGAAGCAACCTTCCCATAGTGGACTTACCGCAACCGCTCTCACCTACCAACCCCAGGGTCTCCCCTTTTTTAATGGAGAGATCCACCCCATCCACTGCCTTGATCACACCTTTGGCCGGTGCAAAGGGACCTCGGGACAGAGGATAGTACTTCTTTAACCCCCTGGCTTCGATCAGGTCTTGCCGCTCATCCATAGAGCCAACACCTCGCCTGGTGTCCCGCGGTAAGGGTTAAGAGAGGGGGTGTCTCCCTTCGGCAGATCTTCTTGGTCGAGGGACAGCGGGGATGAAAACTGCAGCCGGGTATCTCCTCCAGGGGATTGGGGACATTGCCGGGGATGGGGCGCAGATCGTGGACACAGGAGAGCAGGCCCACGGTATACGGATGTTTGGGATCTGCAAACAGGGTCTGGACATCGGTATATTCCACTACCTTACCCGCATACATGACCGCGCAGTTGTCCGCCGTCTGGGCGATAACCCCTAGATCATGGGTGATCAGGATCATCGCCAGCCCTCGTTGCTGCCTCAATCCCTGGATCAACTCCAATATTTGGGCCTGGATCGTTACATCGAGGGCCGTGGTGGGTTCGTCGGCGATCAGGAGCGTTGGATCACCGGCCAGGGCCATGGCGATCACGACCCGCTGTCTCATGCCGCCGCTGAGCTGATGGGGATAATCCCTCATCCTGCTGAGAGCATCGGGCATGCCCACTGACGTGAGTAGTTTGTCTGCCCGTTGCCTCGCCTCTTTCTTGGTGAGCTTTTTGTGCACGCAGAGGGCCTCGACAACTTGGGAACCGATGCTGAAGACGGGGTTGAGGGAGGTCATGGGCTCCTGGAATATCATCCCGATCTCCCCACCCCTGATAGTGCGCATCTGTTTCTCGTCCAACGCCAGCAGATTTCTCCCTTGAAATAGGATTTCTCCCCCCACGATCCGCCCCCTGGGTCGGGGAACCAATCGAAGGATGGAGAGGGCGGTCACGCTCTTGCCACAGCCAGACTCCCCCACCAGCCCCAGCGTCTTTCCCCTCGCCAGTCCTATTTCGATACCGTCTACTGCCTTGACAATACCCCAGCGGGTAAAAAAATAGGTCTTTAAACCCTTGATGGCAAGCAGGCCGTTGTCCATAGAAATATCCGACTCATTGCATAGTACGCATCGCAAACCACGAAAGTCAACTAACATCCCGATAAGATAGGGATGGCTTAAGGGTTCTAGGGTCCTAGGATTCAAGGGTCCAAGGGGTCAAGTGAAAACGAGAAAGTGATGTCTCCCTTCCTATGAAGAGATCAATAAAAAGGCCTTCTCCTTTTCATAAGAAGGCCTTGAACGCTCTCTGGTGCCGAAGGCGGGACTCGAACCCGCACAGGCATACGCCCACTAGACCCTGAACCTAGCGCGTCTACCAGTTCCGCCACTTCGGCATAAAATTTATTGCAAAAATCTAAGAGGTAACCTATACTAATCCACCGCCCTTGTCAAGGGGACTGAAAGGGATCCAATGAGGATCATAGATGACCTTGCCTTTACCAGAGGGGATTTTTCCTCCCCTGCCGTGACCATAGGAAGCTACGATGGTCTGCATCGCGGCCATCAGGAGATCATCAAACGGGTCATCGAACGAGCCAGAGGCGAGGGGGGCGACGCAGTGGTCCTCACCTTTGAACCCCATCCCGTAAAGTTCTTGCAACCCCAACTGCGGATCCCCCTCATAACCCCCTACCGAAAGAAGATGATGCTCTTGGAGCGATTTGGGGTCGATGCCACTATCAACCTTCCCTTTACCAGAGACCTCTCTGAGATGTCTGCGGGGGCATTTCTGCAAGAGATCGTCCAGGAACGGATCGGCCCTTGCTGGGTGGTGGTGGGATTTAATTTTAGCTTCGGAAAAGATCGAGGGGGGACAGCCGATGAATTAAAAAAGATGGGGGAAAGGCTTGGCTTCGAGGTGGAAATCAGCCCCCCGTTCACTGTGGACGATGAAGTAGTCAGCAGTACGCGCATACGAGAATTGATAGTGGAGGGAAGCATTAAGGAAGCCAACCGCATGCTGGGCAGGGACTTCATCATCATGGGAAGGATCGTTCACGGACATGCGCGGGGAAAAGAGTTGGGTTTCCCAACCGCCAACCTGGAAATCACCTCCGACCTTTACCCCAAAAATGGGGTCTATGCAGCCACCGTGACCGAAGGGGCAAAGACCTATCACGGGGTGGTGAACATCGGGACAAACCCTACGTTTGACGATGAGGAGTTTGCCGTCGAGGTTTTTCTCTTCAACTATCAGGGGAACCTCTATGGGAGAGAGTTACAGCTTTCCCTTGTGGACAGGCTCCGGGATGAGCAGTCCTTCCCTTCACCTGATGCATTGGTACACCAAATAGAAAAAGATATCCAAAGGGCAAAGGAGGTCCTGAGCGGGAAATGAAGAACTGGAAGTCATGGATCGGGTTTGTCATCAGCGCGGCCATACTCTACCTGGCCTTTCACCGGATAGATTTTCGACTACTGCTGGAGAACCTACAGGGGGCCAACTACCTCTATTTAATCCCTATCGTCGTCATCATCTTCCTCTCCATGGCCCTACGGGCCTTGCGGTGGGGGTATCTTTTGCTCCCCATCAAAAAGATCGGATTTCCCAACCTCTTTGCCGGCATCCTCATCGGCTTTATGGCCAATAACGTCCTCCCCGTACGCATGGGAGAGTTCGTGCGGGCCTATATCATCGGACGTAGCGAGCGGATCAAAAAGAGCGCATCATTTGGCACCGTGGTGGTGGAGCGGCTCTTTGACGGCTTTACCGTATTATGTCTGCTCCTGGTGGTCCTGACCTTCCTCCACCTCCCCCCGGGAAATGTTGCTTTTAAAAAAGGATTGCTGGTGGGGGGATACATAACCATGGCCATCTACGGTTTCGCCTTTGCGATACTCTTCATCATTAAAACCCAGACGCGGTGGTCTCTCAAGACCGCCCTTTTCTTCACCCGTCCTTTCCCCTCACGGGTGGCCAAAAGCGGCATCTCCAGCATCAAATCGTTTAAGGAAGGCCTCCTCTCCGTGGACAGCCCTAAGACCATAGTGATCGCCTTCCTTTACTCCCTCCTTATCTGGGCGGCCTTCACTTATTCCATCTACCTCACGGGGATTGCCTTTGGACTCAAGCTCTCCGTCACCGCCGCCGTAACGGTCTTGCTGGCCATCTGTCTGGCCATGATGATACCTTCAACCCCAGGCTTCATCGGCCCCTATCACGCCTCGGTAGCCTACGCCCTTGTCCTCTACAATATCCCCCTGGAGAAGGCCCTGAGCCTCTCTCTCGTTTTTCACGCCACCAACTTCATCCCTATCACCTTGGCCGGTTTTCTATACCTCGGGAGACATCACCTCAGTCTGAAAAAGATACGGGAAGAAGAGAAAAGGGCAGAACAACACTAGCAGGTACGGCAACGCCCTACCCTTGACAATCTGTTCTGCACCAACTCAGCAGTACTGAACCCCAGCCCGCATACCCGAGCTTTTCCTTTCGTTCCAGCACCGCGCATACCTCCCTTGTATATCGAAAAAATCGAGATTTTCCCTATCCCTGACCTTGAAATACCCTCTATAATGCACATATTATTCTTACACCTATCCATGAATGAAGTTGATAACGTCCCGACAGGAGGATATGGGTGGGGCAGAAAGAGGGGAGTAATGGCACGGAACAACATAAATTCCTCCAAGAAGGAGGAAGCAAAACGATATATCGTATGTCCCTGGTGTGGGCAAAAGGTGCAGTATTCACGCAGGGCAGGGCACAGCTGCTTTAAATTCCATCTGAGCGAAATCGAGAGAAATGCACGGCAGATGAATAGAGGGTAATGAAAGGCTTTAACAATCAACACCCCCTTGTTCAAATCAGCTCAGAGCTTTGCCGGTATCTTAAGCCTTGTTAAGGGGATACCTTTGTTGGGCGACCTTTTCGCTCGTGATGGACTACGTGTGTATATCCTCTTACTATGCTTTATTTCCTCTCTTTTCCTGATCCCGCAGCCTCTTTTCCACCACGCAGTAGACGCCCTTTCCGGCTAGGGCAGGTCTGAGGCACTTAGAGTCAGAGAGGCAGGCCGCCTTTCGCAGATCCCCGGAGTGCCATCGGTTGATCAGGCCGGGTTCTCTGATAAAGGGCCGGCTCATTGAAAGGTAATCTGCGATATGATCGTTCACCATCCCCTCGGCCACAGCGAAGGACCTGATCCCGCCCACCAAGATAATAGGGAGGTTGATGCGTTCCTTAAAGGCCTGGGCCTCGGCCTTGAAGTACGCCTCATCCTCCTCCGTCGTGATCCCCTTGCGAATTGGCATCAATGCCCCGGATGCAAAGGTGCCGCCGCTGACCTCGATGGCGTCGATTCCCGCCTCTTTTAGCATCGCACCTGCTTGTATGGAATCCTCTAGTTCGAGGCCGCCTTCCAGAAAATCGCGGGAATTCTGCTTGACCAAGAGGGGGTAGTCATCTCCCACGCGTCTGCGAATACTCTCCACCACCTCCAGGAGCATCTTGGACCTCTTTTCTATCCCGCCTCCGTAGGCATCTGTTCGATGATTGAAGGCAGGGGAGAGGAATTGACTCAACAAATAACTGTGCGCCGCGTGAATCTGGACCCCGTCAAAGCCGGCCTCGCAGGCGCGCTCACCAGCCCCCCCAAAGGCCTCAACCGTCGCATGGATATCCTCGATGGTCATCTCCTGAAGGGGGACCTCAACCAACCCCCCTATCATCAAGGGGGTGGCTGACGGGGCCAGGGGGGCACTGTTGATGAACTTTGGAATGGCAAGCATGCCTGAGTGGGCGAGCTGTGCGACTATCCGTCCATCCCTTTCATGCACCGCATCAACCATGGCGCGCAGCCCAGGGATGAGCTTGTCATCGTATATGCCCAGCTGGGCAGGGGACGCCTGCCCCCTCTTGGTGACATAGGCATGGCCGGTAATGATGAGCCCCACGCCCCCTTCGGCAAGCTCCCCCATAAGATTGATCAATCGGGGGGTAGCTTCCCCCTCCTCCGTTGCCATCCCCTCCGCCGTGGCGGACCTGACAAACCGGTTCTTCAAGGTCATGCCATTTAACTTTGTAGTTTCAAAGAGTTTTGGCATGAGGTCTCCTGGTATCATCGATGTAAGATCAGCGCTGACTATTTTCCGTCCGCCGGCTTGATGTATCCTACCCGAGCCTTTCTTTCCAGTATCCTGGCCGACGACTAAGATGGGCAACGGCAACGATACGAAGGGTACGAGATTTGATCTGATAGATTATTCCGTAGGGGAACCTACTGATTAAACAACGGCGGGAGTTCTGTGAGAGAGACGACCATGCGTCCGGATACTGAATGATACGAGCAATGGCAGCGTAGACTTCCTCCGCAAACTCAAGTCCAAGCCCCGCTTGGCATTGCTCATAGTACTCGACCGCTCCATCCAATTCTTCTTTCGCATCGGGATGAAAGGAGAACTTCATCGCCGGTACTTCTTACGAATATCCGCAAAGACCTTCTCGCCGGGGATCGGTTGCACCGTGCCTTTGTCAAGCTCGTCAATGCGTCGCTCGGCCTCCTTGGCCCACAGTTTGTCGATCTCTGGCTGTGTCGGCAGGTTAAGGCTGGTAAGAATGTGCTCTACCAAACTCATCCTGGCATCGGCTGGAAGGAGCAAGACTTCATCCAATATTTTCTTGGCAACAGTGGACATATTCCTATCCTCCATGCATATTTTTTATTCAAACACATTTTATAGCAAGAAGCAAACCCTTATTGGAGTCGAACCGACTGTTGAGTCGCCGGATAATTTGGGCCACTAGCGCCATCCCCTCTGCCGTGGCAGACCTGACAAAGCGGTTCTTCAAGGTCATGCCGTTTAGCTGGGTGACATCAAAAAGTTTGGACATGAGTATCTCCCTTAATTATATGCTGCCTTAAAGAGTAGCAAGCTGGCAGAGCCGTCCTGCCCCCCTCGCCTTACCATCCAGAATTTATTAGCGGACTGATGCAGACGTAGGTCATGCAATCAATGTTTTCTATTAACGAGTCTAAAATAAATCTTTATAGATGATCTCTGGGCATCTTCCTTGAAGATTTTCGGCTTTGATCTCCACGTTGATACAGCCTTATATATCATATCTTCCCAATGAGAAGGACATTCACTTCCAAGCAAGATTCCTTTGAGCATTTCTTCAGGGTATGGCATATATATATTTTTTGAGAAAAACCTTACTTCTTCTTCATGGGTCCACTCATATGATTTAGAGCAATAAATCAATCGCACAAAAGCTAAATTATCCCCTTTTAGACTGTTTTCAATTGATTCTACATAGCATCTTAATGTAATAGGTTTTGAATAGTAATCAACATCAAAACCCCTGAATGTTCCGGAAACGGCATCGAACATATATACTGAGCTGAATTGCAAAACTATTCCCTGGTGGTTATTGGCATAATGAGCCCACATCATCTGATTTCTTGGCGACTTGGAAAAACTGCAAATGCGAACATCTTTTCGTTTTTCATTAAGAGCTTTAGAAATGGATTTGTCACTTTCAAACAACCATTCTTTGTCCCTATGTAATCCTTTTTGGATGGCTGCTTCTGCATGTTTCAGTGCTTCATCGTCTGAAATACCAGGATATTGATCTTTGGCCAGAAAGAATAGATATGACTTCCAATCTTTTTCATTATCTTTTTTACATCGAAGCAGAGAAAATTTTGGGCAACAATCAAAAGGATCATTAAAATCATTTGGAGAAGGGAAATATATCCTCTTATTAATGATCGTATCTAAAACAAAGTCAAAACAGCTATAATATCTGTATAAAAATCTCATAAAATCGATTTTAATGTTTCTGTATAATACATTATAGCACGCAACCTTATCTCTTACTAATCAACTGATAGCTCTTTAAGCGCCTCCTCGTAGGCCGCAAGGGTCTTGCTATCAAAAAGCACAAAGCGCACCAGCTCGATCTCTGGTGCGAGCTATTGTGCGCCCTCTGATTTAGCGTAGAGAGTTGCTAGAGTTATCCATCCTCCAAACTCAGCGAGTGCGCTGGAGGGACTGGTTGGGGCCTCAGTAAATGCAGGCATCAAGTATGGAAAGGGCCTCTTCAAGCACGTCCTGCGAAGCCTTTCCGATGAGTGCGGCCTTGCGTGCGTGAAAATCAATCGACTTGACCTGCTCAAGGAGAGAAAAGGGGATGTTGTGTGCTCTGTGCAATTAAGCGTTCTCTGCCTTATCTAAGCGTATGGTAAAAAAGTGTGGCCTGGGCTTAACACAGGGTCATTGTACTACGATCTCGCGAAAACAGCAAGAATGTGTACTCGTTCACTACATATGAGACAAATGGGCATGTGAGAGGTAATTAGCATTGACAATGCCATTGTCTTTAAGGAATTGCAAGGGGGTCTTATATCCCAGTGCTTGGTGTGGTCTCACACAGTTGTAGATACGTTCCCATTGTCTGAGCTCCTGATTCAGTTCAGGAACGGTCCATGAACACTCATAGACTTCATAAAACTCCTCTGTATGGGTCCGATGTGCCCTTTCC
>Ga0307437_1001691_pt1 | contig 14443 bp, 17 predicted proteins | sample SalMarWE160390MG_FD_202146 | JGI IMG/M metagenome (GOLD analysis project Ga0307437, IMG submission 202146) | Salt marsh sediment microbial communities from the Plum Island Ecosystem LTER, Massachusetts, United States - WE1603-90 | ecosystem: Environmental > Aquatic > Marine > Intertidal zone >...
TCTGTATAGTAAAGGGAGAAGGTTACGTTGATATACCAGCAATTAGGGACACCAGTAAGTTATATATTTCTAAACTTGATTTTGATTTGGATACATCAAAAGTTGGTGATTCTGAAATGCAACACCTCGATTTTGCCTATGCTTCTAGCTTAGTTAGAACTTTCCTTAAGGATGAGACGTTAGTTCTTACAATCAGAGGAAGAAAATATACTCCTGAGTTTTCTTTTAAAGTGGGGAAACATAAGATTGAAGTTAAAGGGGTTCAAACTGAAGTAGATGGAGGTTATGAAGGTAAAGAAAGAGTGGTTCTTATAGAAGTGAAAAATCGTAAGATTGATAATATTATAATCAGACAACTTTATTATCCTTATAGACAATGGCAATCTCATACTTCGAAAGAGGTAATCCCTTTATTCTTTGAGAAGACTCAAAATGCGTATTCTTTTTGGCAATTTGAGTTTAAAAATAAGATGGATTATAATAGTATAAGATTAGTAAAAAGTGAAAAGTTTACGATAGAGAAAAAGAAATAATGGAGAACATTAATTTCGAAAAAGAAATAACTACAGTCTGGTCATTTCCTAAAAGGGGTAATTGGGCATCTCATAATCCTAAATACAGAGGAAATTTTGCGCCTCAGATTGCAAGAAACGTTATTCTAAAATATTCAAAAGAAGGTGATACTGTTTTAGACCCAATGGTCGGTGGCGGTACGACTTTAATAGAAGCAAAATTACTTAATAGAAAAGGAATTGGTTTCGATGTTAATCCGGAGGCAGTACAAACAACCACGAATCTTATAGGTTTTCCGGGCGATTATAAATATCAGCCGGAAGTTCAAGTTGGAGACATCAGAAATTTAGATATTATAGAAGATGAGAGCATTGATTTGATTCTAACTCATCCACCATATTTAAATATCATTAAATATTCTGATGGTAAAGTTGAGGGTGATCTTTCTAATATTTCAGGGGTAAAAAGGTTTTGCGATGAATTGGAAAAAGGAATAAAAGAATTTTATCGAGTTTTAAAAGAAGATAATCATTGTGCTATTTTAATTGGTGATACTAGGAAAAGCAGACATTATGTACCATTATCAAGTTATGTGATGGAACGTTTTCTTAATCAAGGTTTTGCGTTAAAGGAAGACATTGTCAAAGTTCAACATAATTGCGAATCGACTCCGTATTGGAAGAAACAAGTCGAAAAATACAATTTCCATTTAATAATGCATGAACACCTTTTTATTTTCAGAAAACCAAAAAAAGACGAAGATTTAAGTAGGATTAGATATAGTTTAAAGAAGTAATATCAACGTAGTCAAACTACTTATTTGAAAAATATCATTAGGATTTTAGATGTTAGTAAGCAGGAAAATTCAAATTTGAAAAAACAAAATTCAAGAGAGAATTTAAAAATAGTTCATAATTATCTACTCGTTTATAAGGTAAGAAAATGACGAAACCATTCGGTTTATTAAAAGCAGTTTATTACCATCTAAAATCGTCTTACAAGGTATGGAAAGTTAGGAGATTGCAAGAAGATGACCTTGTTTACACGACTAAAGCAGATGTTCAAATTGGGGTTTATCCTGGGAAAAAGCCGGAGTCCCCTTATGATTTTATTGTAAAATTTAGAGAGCCAGGCAAACGAGAACGTACTCCCGCTCATGTTCACTTAATTGTAGAAATGTATGTGAAATATGCACAAAATCCCTTATTAACCTTGGAACTGAAAGACCATATCTTAAAAATGCTTAGTCAAATAAAACCTGTAAATTCTTTTCCGCCGGATCTTCAGTTTTTTAAATCGGAGCATGTCGAAAAATTTAAGGATTTAGATATAGTCGGAGAATTCACAATAGAATTTTTACTTGTAGGGACTGAACTTATGGCAATACAGGAGAAAACTAATTATCCTAAAGGTTCTTTAACGGAAAGTTTATATAAAGATTTTGGAGTCAAGGACCGTTTTCAAGTAATTCAAAAAGCCGTATTGAAAAGGTTAAAATAATATTTAAATTGAAAATTTAATTAGATATAAACGGAATCAAACCCTAAAACACGAAAAGATTTCAAAAATTAATATACAATAACGGAGCCTGGTCTTGATTTTTGAATTATTTTCCTCTTGACATTACTATAATTATCGTTATTAAATCTATAAGGGTAAGTCCTGCAATGTGCTTTAGGTGCTTTCTTCCATAGGTTGGATATGAGCTTAAAGTGATAGCATTGCAGGGTCCTTTTTTATATTTGTGCCGCAGTAGGAAATTGTTAAATCAGGTATTGCGGAATGTTAAATGTTGTATATATTATATTTTATAAAAACACTTGAAAAATAGAGATAAATGGATATATTATGTTAAATGTCGAAAATTATGGCTGCAAATTTTAAGCATATTAATTTACGTTTAGTTGAACCACCTTTTGGGTCTCAATTGACTGAGTTGGTTTTACAGCTTGATTATTTACGAAAGAAATCCCTTGGTGGTACGACTCATCGTATTATATTCTCTCAGTTGAAGAGTATTTTCCATCTGTTAGAAAGTATTGGTTCGGCAAGAATTGAAGGAAACCGTACGACTTTAGCAGAGTACATTGAAAGAAAAATTGAGGGTAGTAGGGTAGGGGAGGAAAGATTTTTAGAAATAGCAAACAATGAAAAGGCGCTAAATTTTATAGAAAAAAATATTGATAAACAAAAAATAAACCGCGCTTTTTTAAGTCAAATACACAAGATTATCACCGAAAACCTTACTCCGCCTCCCGGTGGAGAAGGAAGCAAAAACCCCGGCAATTATAGAAAAATCATTGTAGCTATTGAAGGTTCTTCTCATATTCCACCAAATGCCTCAACGGTTTCTTCTTATATGCAAGAACTTTTTAATTTTATTAACAAACAAGATTTACCGCAGTATGACTTATTGAAAGTGGCTCTCGCTCATCATAGGTTTGCCTGGATTCACCCTTTTGATAATGGTAACGGTAGGGTAGTTAGATTGCTTACTTACGCGATGCTTGTTAAATACGGATTTAGAGTACACATTGGTGGTCGGATAATTAATCCAACTGCTGTTTTTTGTAGTGATAGAGAAAAATACTATCATTTTTTGTTCCTGGCGGACAGGGGAGATAACGATAACCTTTTATCCTGGTGCGAATATGTGCTCGCCGGTTTAAGAAATGAGATTAACAAAATTGATAACTTACTTGATTCTAAATTTTTGGAAACAAAAATTTTATTGCCGGCAATGACTTTTGCTTTAGAGAGAAAATACATTACCGAAAATGAATATAAAATTTTGCGATTAGCGGCTAAAAAACAGGTTATACGTGCGGCAGATGTAAAGCAAATTTTTCCTAAAAAGATACCAGCCGAAATTTCCAGAATTATAAGAAAATTAAGAGATAAAAAGATGTTACAAGCAGAAAGAAAAAGAAGCCGAAAATATGTGCTTCGGTTTGAGAATAACTACTTATTGCGAGGAATTATAGAAATGCTTAACAAAGAAAAATTTTTACCGATCCAGATTAATAAATAGCGATACAATATGTGTGATAAGTATTTTACCCTTCACGATTTACCGCTGTTAAGAATTAAAAATTTTAAATTATTAATTCTTAAAGTTAGAGTGTTAGTGGGTTAGGAAGGAAAACAAAAAACCATTCGTGTAATTTGTTGTTTCTTTCTGGCAGTAGAAGGGGGGCGACTAGTGACTATTTTAATGCCTTTGTGGCAATTAAATTCCTTGACTTTTATTGTATATTCGTTAAACTTTATATAAAAGGAGATTGTATGAGTATAAAGTTTGAAATACCAGAGGTTGATATAAAAGAAGAAGAGATAAAAACTCTTCTGGCTACTAAACTTTTTGAGGATGGGATAGTCTCTCTGGGTAAGGCTTCTGAAATAGCCGGTTATTCAGAGAGAACTTTCGCGGAAATTCTCCTTCATAAAGGTGTTTCCCCAATAAGATACGAGGATATAGACCTTAAAAAAGAAACCAGTAATGCCTAAAGATAAAGTAATTGTAGATACTTCTTGTCTGATAGCTTTAGAGAATCTTGGAATTGTTGATATTCTTTGTGATTTATATCAGGAGGTTATTATAACTCAAGGAGTTCTTGACGAGTTCGGAAAGATAAAATTAAAATGCGTAAAAGTTAGGAAGGTTAAGGAACCTATTTTAAAACTTTTTGAACAGAGGTTAAATCTTGGTAAGGGAGAAGCGGAAGTTATAACTTTTGCTTTTAGGAATAAATATACTGCTATAATCGACGATTTAACCGCAAGGAATGTTGCTAAAGAACTTGGAATTAAAGTAACCGGGACTATCGGTATTCTGCTTAAGGCAGAGAGAGCAGGTTTAGTTAAATCTGCTTATGAGAAAGCAACGGAATTAAAAAAGAAAGGTTTTTATTTGCCAGATGCGCTTCTTGCCAAAATTAAACGTTTTAAATAATAGAAGTTACGTCATTTCATCTCTTTCGGTTTTAAATCTTTTCCCCAATACTATAATAATAAGTATTAGAAGCGGGATGGTACCCAAAAGGAAAATTTGTATAAATGGGGTCAGACCTTGAAATGTGAAAAGATTCAAATGAAAATTTATTTTAACTTCCTCAGAAAAACCAAAATTCATAACCTGGCATGATGAGAAGGTATATTTGGGATAGAATATGATTAATATGTTATCAATTTATTTAATTACTTTACTGGCGAGTAACTCTCCTGTGGAGTGGAGTAAATCTGCGTGGGGGGAACCTCCGGTAAAGTTAGAAGCAAGGATTGTTAATCCAAAAAATACTTATTTCACTAAAGAACCGATATGGTTACAATACAGATTTTATAATATATCAGATGAAAACGTAAAAATATGGTTTCCCACGATGGGATTAAGTTGGTCTAGTGGTATTCTTCATCTTGGAGTCGTAGACGAGAAAGGAGATCGAGTTGTTCCCAGATTATGTGTAGAGACAGATCTGGCTGTTAGAAGCTGGGAAAAAGAAGGTGGGGAGTTATTGATTCCCGGTGATACATTGGAAGGTTCTTTTGACATAGGTTGGTGGTTCTTTGCGGATCTAAGCAGGGAAGGTAAAGTATATCTTGAAAATTTAGTTTACACAAATATGATAGGAATTGTACATAGTGAACCCAGGCCCCTTTATAAACCTTTCTGGTGGGGAACAATCAAAGCACCATTAAACTTCGAGGTAAATATTATTCCTCCACAGGGTAAAGAAAAAGAGGTTGAGAGTTTACTTTTTCCTGTTACAGGAGAAGAAACAATAGATGATTACATTGAGATAGTTTATAAATACCCAACCAGTGTTTATATTCCGGTAATATTCAGGAAAATTGAACCTTTAATAAATAAATCTTTGAAGAAAAGAGAGTATAAAGAATATCCTGAGTTGTTAAAAGCCATTGAATGGTATATTGAGAATTTCAAGACCCCCGAACACAAATTTCCGGAGGGATATTGGGATAAATGGATAGAAAAGGGGGGAATGATTAGAAAAGAGATTAAAGAATATAAAGAGAGAAACGAAAAATAATGCATGTTTCTTTTCTTTTAATAAGTATAAATGTGTTCAGACATTGAAAAGAGAACATAGCTGGCGGCTTACTGCTTACGGCTCACGGCGGTTAGGTATTAGGTCCTAGGTTTTAGGTTTTAGTGAAAAAAACAACAAAAATATTCGTGCTATTCGTGTGATTTGTTGTTCCTCTTAGTTGTTTTGGTAGGGATGGGATTCTGATTTCTGGATTCAGAATTCTGAATTCTAACTTAATATTCCTTTACTTCAATTCTTCCTTTTTTAATTAAAACCATTGTTTTCCGGATTGTGAATATTAGTAGAGCTATTAATATAGCATTTGTGGAAATGTCAAGAAATGTTACATATGTTTGCTCCGGATCGAACCCAATCGTTAATAGTGTTTTTGCCACCGCAATAAAGGGTATAATCTTGTTAAGTTTAGAAACTGGGAAACCGAACCCGAAGAGAAACAAAGCTATTCCTGTAATCATAAGAAGCAGGATTGTTATAGCGGATTGTAAGATAAATCTTGAGCGTACGGCTGTTTGTAAAGCAAAGATATCGTCAAGCCCAGCGTTGAAGAGTATGGGAAGTATCAATCCTACTAATATAACAATATTCAATTCGTAGAATAAAATAATTTGCGCTCTTTTTCTCATTTGTTGAATTTTAGTAAAAAGTCAAATCAAAGTCAAGGGAACATTAATAATCAACAAAGTCATTCGACGGACTTTGTTGGTTAGTGTGTTAGTGCGTTGGTGCGTTAGGGGGAATAAAACAAATTAACTGACTAACAGACCCACAGACCAACAACAAAAAAATCCTGTAAATCTGCGTTTATCTGCGTCCTATTTTCCTTTGTGTCGTTGTGTCTTCGTGGCTCCCTATTTAAAACTATCAACACGATAAATTTTGCACTTGACTTTAATAAATATCGGGTTATAATTAAAGTATGATTAAAAGAAGTATGTTTTCTGAACTTAAAAGTCATCTTTCGAAAAAAGAAATAAGTTTTATCGTTGGTCCAAGGCAAGCCGGCAAAACGACTTTAATGCTTATATTAAAGGAGCACCTGGAAAAAGAAGGTAGGAAAACTCTTTTTTTTAATCTTGATATAGAGTCGGACAAAGAATATTTTGTTTCGCAGGCAAAGCTGTTGAAGAAGATTGAATTGGGATTGGGTAAAAAGCAGGGATTTGTCTTTGTCGATGAGATTCAAAGAAAGGCGGATGCGGGTATTTTTTTGAAAGGTATCTATGATATGAATACGCCGTATAAATTTATTGTTTCGGGATCCGGCAGTGTTGAATTAAAAGAAAAAATTCATGAGTCACTTGTTGGGAGGAAAAGGCTTTTTGAACTTTCTACATTATCTTTTGAGGAATTTGTAAATTTTAAAACCGAATATAAGTACGAAAGTAAACTTTCGGACTTTTTTGCCGTAGAAAACGATAAAACATACCTTCTTCTTGAGGAGTATTTGGATTTTGGTGGTTATCCCCGGGTTGCTCTGGAAGATGAATTATCCGAAAAGCTCAAAATAATCAATGAGATTTATCAGAGTTATATTGAACGAGACATTTCATACCTTCTGAGAGTTCAAAAAACAGACGCGTTCAGTAATCTTGTAAAGATGATATCCTCGCAAGTCGGAAAATTGACCAATTATGCCGAGTTATCCTCAACTTTAGGTATTGCTCATAAAACTTTAAAAGAATATCTGTGGTATATGGAAAAAACTTTTATAATTCATAAGGTTGCACCTTATTTTAGTAACGCGCGCAAAGAAATCACCAAATCGCCGACTTTCTATTTTTACGATCTTGGACTCCGAAATTTTGCCCTTGGTAGCTTTGGAACCCTTCAAAATAAAAGTTTTGTTTTCCAGAATTTCGTTTTCAATATCCTGAGAGAAAGAACTAATATGACTTCTTCAAAAATTTGCTTCTGGAGATCTAAGGATAAAGCAGAAGTTGATTTTGTGGTAGATGGGGGTAGAGGCCTTATACCCATTGAGGTAAAGTACCAGAAGTTAAATAACCCAAAAATAGCAAGGTCGCTGAGAAGCTTTATCAATCGTTATAAACCAAAGAAATCTTTAGTTGTAAATCTGATGTTGGATGAGACTATTATGATGGATTCCTGTGAAATACGCTTTATTCCATTTTATAAGCTGACCGAAAAACAAATACTTGGAAATGAATAGATTCTTCGAATCTAAGTTTTTGACCTGTTTCTCTATTCTGGCTTCTGAATTCTGATCTAATTTCGGTTGACATTTTATATTTAATTAATATCATATTTGTATCAAGGAATTATTTTGATTATTAAAAACAAGGAGGGTTTATGAAACTTTTTATTAAGTTTACTTTTATATTGCTTTTTTTCTTTGTGATCTCGAATGTATTTGCGCAAACTCCAATGGAAAGGATAGATATGGAAAAAGGATTTAACCCTGAGATTCGAACATCGAGTGGAAAACTCAGGGCGGATTCACTTAATTGTGAGCTTGTAGGTGGATGGTTCAGCGGTCCATGTGGTGCAGTTTCTGTTGATTCCGCAAGAGATACACTCGCCTATATGGGCGATGGAGGTTATTTTTGTGTTATGGATGTGTCAGACCCTACAAGTCCAGTTTTATTGAGCAGGGTTAGATCCCCCGGAGGGGTAGAAGAAATATATGTTATCGATACCCTTGCCTATGTTGCTAATGGTACAGGTGGTTTGCGTATAATAAACGTTTCCGACCCGGCGAGTCCCGAAGAGGTTGGGTTCTGCATTACAGGAGATTTCGCTTGTGACGTCTATGTTGTTGACACCTTCGCATATGTGGTGGATAGACACAGTGGCCTGCGTGTGATAGATGTTTCCGACCCTGCTAACCCGGCAGAAATCGGGTTTTTCGATACAGAGGGTGATGCTTATGGCATCTATGTTGTTGATACTTTGGCCTATGTTGCGGGTGAATCCGAGGGTCTTCGCATAATAAATGTGTCCGACCCGGCGAGTCCCGAAGAGATTGGGTTCTATATCACAGTGTGGGCTCTTGGTGTTTATGTAGTTGACACTCTTGCTTATGTAGCGGACGCCATGGACGGTCTACGCATAATAAAAGTGTCCGACCCGACCAGTCCGGTAGAGATTGGATTCTACGATACAGTTGGTTATGACGTTAATGTCAAAGTAGTCGATACTCTCGCCTATGTAGCGGACAGCTGGTACGGTTTGCGTATAATAAATATTTCTGACCCGACCGATCCATCAGAAATTGGATTTTACGATACAGGCGTGTATACCAATGGTGTCAACGTAGTTGATACTCTCGCCTATGTTGCGAATGATGCCAATGGTCTGCGTATAATAAATATTTCCGATCCTACCGCTCCATCAGGAAGCGGTTTTTACGATACGGGAGGTCGCGCCGAGGGTGTATATGTGGTTGACACTCTCGCCTTTGTCGCGGATGGTTACGATGGTTTGCGTATAATAAATGTTACCGATCCGGCTAATCCATCGGAGATAGGATTATGTAATATAGGGGGTCACCCTTATGATGTTTATGTTGCTGACACATTTGCTTATGTGGCGGATGGAGATAGTGGTCTATGCATAATTAATGTTTCTGACCCAGTTAACCCGGAAAGGATTGGTCTCTATGATACAGAGTTTCACGCCTATGGTGTCTATGTGGTCGATACGCTGGCCTACGTTGCGGATGACTGGGATGGTTTGCGTATAATAAACGTTTCCGACCCGACCAATCCGTCAGAAACTGGTTTCTACGATACAGGGGAGCTTGCCTATGGCGTCAACGTAGTCGATACTCTGGCCTATGTTGCGGATGCTGACGATGGTCTGCGTATAATAAATATTGCCGATCCGACCAATCCTTCAGAAATCGGATTTTACGATACAGAGGGAGATGCTCAAGGTATCCATGTTGTTGACAGTTTCGCCTACGTTGCTGATTATTCGGGTGGTCTGCGTATAATAAATGTTGCCGATCCGACCAATCCGTCGGAGATTGGTGGCTACGATACAGTGGGAAATGCCTATGACGTTCATGTCGTTAACAACCTTGCTTATGTAGCGTATGGCGGGAGTCTGCGTATCATAGATGTTTCCGATCCTGCCAATCCATCAGAGCTTGGATTCTATGATACAGGGAGTCGAGCCTATGGCGTTTATGTCGTCGACACCCTTGCCTATGTTGCGGATTACGCAGATGGTCTTTATATCATCAGATACACAGGTGGTTCAGGAGTTGAGGAAAATAATATAGTAAGGGAAGGAGTTTCACTCCATAATGTAAGTTCTGGAATTGAGATTCATTTTTCTTTCGTCGAAAGTAAAAAGGTAAAAGTCGAGATATTCAATATTCTCGGGCAGAGGATGGGAAAACTAATGGATGGAGTTAGTCCTGCCGGGACATATAATCTAAACTGGAATGGAAATAGCGGTATTTATTTTGTCAGGGTAGAGATAGGGGATAAGGTTTATAAGAAGAAAGCGATTATTCTGCGGTGATTGTGTAGGTTGCCTGGGAGTAAACCTCCGCACTTGACAAACAACAAAGAATCCTGTCAATCCAGGTAATCCTGACAATCTGTGTTCTATTAATTTTTTCCTTGACATTTATCTCTTTTTCCAATATCATTTAATATAATGAAATCTAAAAGAAGAATGATATCAAAAGGGATTTGAAATATGAGTGATAAATCATTTACCCTCCACGATTTGCCGCGGGAAGATAGACCAAGGGAAAGATTAAAGAAAGTTGGGGTTGATAATCTCTCCATTCAAGAATTGTTGGCATTGGTCGTCGAAAAAGGTAGAAAAGGAAAAAGTGTTTTGGCTGTTTCTCAAAATTTACTGGCAAAATTCGGAAATCTCGCAAAAATGAAGGAAGCATCGGTCGAGGAATTACAGAAGGTTGACGGAATCGGTTTCGCTACCGCTTGTAAACTGAAAGCGGCTTTGAAGTTGGGGGAGAAGGCATTAAATAAATATAATAAATATGACTATGAGATCAGAGGACCGAAAGCAGTATTTGATTTACTTAAGAATGATCTGGGAAACAAAAAGAAAGAGCATTGTAAAATATTGTCTTTAACTACACGAAAAAAACTTATAGGTATAGATGATATATCGATTGGTATTCTGGATAGCAGTATCGCGCATCCAAGAGAAATATTTAAACCTGCTATACAAAATTCTGCTGCTTCGATAATACTCGTTCATAATCATCCCTCAGGCGACCCTACTCCAAGTAATGATGATATAAAAATGACCGAACGACTTATCGACGCCGGAAAAATTATGGGAATAGAAATCGACGACCATGTAATAATAACAGATGGGTCATTTGCGAGTTTGAGGTCGGACCTCAAAACATCAAAGTTGTGGAGATAAAAAAATGAAAATGAGTTTTTCAGGGAAATGTGAGTGGGCTAAGAAAGCTTTGATGGCAGGTTCTGATGAAGAAATTTATAAATTAGCGAAGGAAAGTGGCTTAGGGATAAGATGGCTTACTTATTATTCAAATGCTTATGAAGCAGCCGGAGAATCCGGTATAAAAGCGCTCACATATCGAAAAAATGCCTCTTGGTATTTAAAAAAAGGCGCTGGAGAAAATCAACAAATTTCTTTCTGAAAAATATCCCCCTCATATTCGTTCCGAAATAGATTTTGATGTAAAAACGAAGAGTAATCGAATTACAGCTTATGAGAAAAGACCCTATTTTATGGATCCTTCTAAGCTAACCCGTACCGAAACATTCCATGTTTGTTATACCGATTTTGATGATCGCTGGCATTTATATTGGATGAGAAAATTCCATATATGGTGGCCTTATATCCCTGGTGAACCGATATATACTATCAATGATTGTATTAGAGAGGTAGAAGGATATCCCTGGGGATGTTTTTTCGGCTGAAAAACCGAAATTTATCTTATATAATCAGCCAAATCGAATAAAAAAAATCCTGTAAATCCTGTTTAATCTAGTTAGTGAGTTAGTGGGTGGGTGTGTTGGCGGGTTTTGAAAAATCATAATAAAAAATTTAGTGTATTTAGTGTATTTTGTGGTTTAATGCTTTTTTCTATGTGTTCTCTGTGTCTCTGCGGTGATAATAATTTTGGAGGGGTGGTTGGGGAATCTTGTGTTAATCTGTGAAATCTGTGGTTACTTTAGGGCTTGTGTGGTGGTTATTAGCTTGACAAATTAGTTTATTGCTTTAATATCAGTAAAAGCATGATTGTTAAATATTTGGTGAGTATATTCTTAAGTTTCAACCTAAAGGAGGATACATGAGGCTTGATGATATAGAGATATCGAGAGCGATTATTGAAAACTTCTACCAGAAATTACTTGATTCTTTGGAGTTAGATGTGGCTCTTGTGGGAGCAGGTCCTTCTAATCTTTTAGCGGGAATACTTCTGGGCGAAAAAAACATTAAAACAGCCGTTTTTGAATCCAAGCTTGCCCCCGGTGGTGGTGTTTGGGGTGGTGGCATGATGTTTAATGAGATTGTTGTACAGGATACGGCGTTGCCTCTTTTTGATAAGGTTGGCGTGGAATACAAGAAAAGAAAGGAAGGATACTATACTGCCGATAGTGTGGAATTGGCTTCGACTTTAATATCAAAATGTGTTAAATCAAACGTGAAAATATTTAACCTTATAAAAGTAGTAGATGTAATGTTCAGAGAAGTTGAAGGAGTAAAAAAGGTTAACGGGCTTGTTTTGCAATGGTCTCCTGTCGAGCACATAGGTTTGCACGTTGATCCTTTGACAATAAGAGCTAAATATATTGTTGACGGAACAGGGCATCCCTCGGAAGTCTGTTCTATCGTTTCCCGGAAAATGGATGCGGCTCTTGATACGAGTACCGGTAAGGTTGTCGGTGAGATGTCTATGTGGGCGGATAGGGGAGAAGAATTGACTATAGATAATACTTCGGAAGTTTTTCCCGGTTTGTTTGTAACCGGTATGGCTGCGAATGCTGTTAAGGGAGCTCCGCGTATGGGTCCTGTCTTTGGAGGAATGCTCCTCTCAGGAGAGAAAATCGCGGGAATTATTTCCGAAAAATTGGGGAAATGAAAGAATGGGTAGATGTGTATATGCGTGGATGTGTGAATGGGTAAAAAAACAGTCAACTCATCTACTCATGCACTCATTAACTCATTTACTTGATTTTAAACAATGAATTACACAAATATTGTTTTAGTTTTTTGTGGTTAGGGAAAGTGATAAAAGAAAAAATAAAAAAAATAGATTCTCATTTTGGAGTTTACGTTATAACAAGCGGTAATCATATTGAAATTACCAGTGAAGCGTGCAAGGGTGGGGTGCGTATTATTCAATACAGAGATAAAGATTCCTCCAGAAAGGATATGTTGAAACTTGCCGATGAAATCAGAGTTATTACAAAAAAATTCAATTCGTTGTTCATTGTTAATGATTTTATCGATATCGCGTTGTTGTCGGGAGCGGATGGCGTTCATCTTGGGCAGGATGACATTCCTCTAAAGAGGGCAAGAGAAATAACTCCTGATGGTTTTATAATTGGTGTTTCTACGCATTCCTTAGAGCAGGCTCTGGAGGCAGAAAAAAAAGGCGCCGATTATATTGGAATTGGTCCTGTGTTTGCCACTCCTACTAAGAAAGACTATGCTCCCATTGGACTTTCGACTGTTAAGGAAGTTTTTCGGAATGTGAATATTCCTCTGGTAGCGATCGGGGGTATAAATCTTGAAAATCTCGGCGAGTTAATTGAAATTGGTGTCGGAAATATTGCAATGGTAAGGGCGTTTCAAAAGAATGCCGGGGAAAAAGTCAAAGAAGTTAATTTTTTGCTCAAAGTATAGAAAAAATCCCTTGACATTGAGGAAATACTATATAGATTGAGTAAAAAAGGGAGTAAATAATGGCTAAGGATTTAATCGAGATTAGATGGCATGGCAGGGGTGGTCAAGGAGCCAAGACAGCAGCCTTACTTTTCGGAGAAGCCGCCATTGATACAGGAATGTATATTCAGGCATTTCCCGAATATGGTCCGGAGCGGACAGGAGCGCCTGTGAGCGCTTTTAACCGTTTGAGTAAGAAACCTATAAGATTGCACAGCGGTGTTGCCAATCCGGCTATTGTACTGGTTCTTGACCCGTCTTTACTTACTACAGTTGATGTTCTTGACGGTTTGGGCGAAGATGGTATTCTTATAGTCAATACTTCCGATTCTCCTGGTGAGATCAGGAAAAAATTATCTGTTAATCCAAAAATAAAGGTTTACACTCTTGATGCTTCGAAAATAGCGATGGATACAATAGGACTAAATAAACCCAATACTCCGATGCTCGGAGCGTTATCTAAAGTTTCCAATATCTTGGATTACAATAAAATGCTAAAGAGTATCGAGCACAAATTAAAAATTAAATTCAGGGGTAAACCGGAAGAGATAGTTACGAAGAATATGAAAGCTATAAAAACTGCTCATGAAGAAACAAGGGGAGAAAGCTGATGGCGAAAAAGAAGGAAGGGTGGAGAGAACTTCCTATAGGTGCGATTATACTTGAACCCGGTTCCAGTGAAAAATTTAAAACCGGAGATTGGAGAGAAGGAAAGAAACCGGTTGTAGATAAGAATAAGTGTACGAATTGTATGATTTGCTGGATTTCTTGTCCTGATTCCGCGATTATTGTTAAAGACGGAGAAATGAAAGGTTTTAATCTGGATTATTGTAAGGGATGCGGAATTTGTTCCACGCAGTGTCCTGTTAATGCCATAGAGATGGTTGACGAGGAGGACGAATGAAGGTTGCAGCTAAGACCGCAAATGAAGCAATGGCAGAGGCAATGAGACAAATAAATCCTGACGTTGTTGCTGCTTATCCGATAAC